>Ga0187893_10002021_pt1 | contig 45962 bp, 36 predicted proteins | sample MA1701074metaG_FD_139574 | JGI IMG/M metagenome (GOLD analysis project Ga0187893, IMG submission 139574) | White microbial mat communities from a basaltic lava cave in the Kipuka Kanohina Cave System on the Island of Hawaii, USA - MA170107-4 metaG ... | reverse complement strand
CTTTCCTCCGGCAAAAACGACAGGGGCTTGCGCTGCTTAGCAAATGGCATAGATTCCTCCTGTGCGAAGGAGTCTGCCAGAGTTTTACTCTATTGTCTATTTATTAAGAGAATTAATGTCTAGCGTTGGTTCTAAGGAAGAACCGTGCACAGACGCGCTATTTGCTGTGGCTTTCTGCGTCAGTTAAGTTTCTGGTGCCGTTTTCGCTGCTGGTGGGCTTCGGAAGTCAGTTCGAGTGGCGAAGCGCCGCAACGGTGGTGCCGGCTCGGCCGCTGGCGATGGCAATGAAACAAATCAGCCAGCCCTTTATTTCATTGCGTCATGAGGTTGTTACAACCCCTAGGATTCCGATGGCTCCGAAGGTGCTTGGGGTGCTGTGGTTCTGCGGTAGTGTCGCTATTCTCTGCGTTTGGTGCGTGCGGTGGCAGCGCATCCGAGCGGTGTTGCGACTAGGATCGCCCCTGCCTCTGGCGGCACCGATCCCGGTCATGTCTTCTCCAACTCTGCTCGAACCCGGTTTGTTCGGTATTTTTCGCCCTGTATTGCTGTTGCCGGATGGTATCACGGACCGTTTGACGCCGGCTCAATTCCAGGCAATTCTCGCACACGAGTTGTGTCATCTTCGCCGTCGAGACAACCTTACCGCAGCCACTCACATGCTCGTCGAAGCAGTTTTCTGGTTCCATCCTCTGGTGTGGTGGATCGGATCGCGGCTCATCGCAGAACGCGAGCGAGCCTGTGATGAAGAGGTGTTGCAGCAGGGCTACCAACCCGAAGTCTATGCCGAAGGGATTCTCAGGGTCTGCAAGGCATATTTGGAATCGCCCTTGTCCTGCTCTTCGGGAGTCACAGGAGCGGATCTCAAACAACGCATCGAGGTGATTATGACCAATCGCATCCTCCCCAAACTGACGTTCCCAAGAAGACTCTTGCTCGCGACTGTAGGAATAGCAGCGGTCGCTGGACCGATAGTTCTCGGTATTGTGAATCCACCTCCGGTTCGCGCCCGGGCAGGGGCTGATGGCTCCGCGTCATTGAGGTTCGAAGCGCTATCGATCAAAACGGCAAAACCCGATCCACAGAACCGCGGGTTTCGCATCGTTCCCGGTGGCGGCATCAACGCGAGCAACACCACCCTGAAACAGCTCATTGCCTTTGCCTACGACGTTGGGGACTCTCAGGTCTCGGGCGAGCCAGGTTGGATCAGTTCTGAAAAATACGACATCATCGCCCAGCCGGTGCCTTCGGAAACTCCCGCAGACGTGCGCGAGATGTCGGAGGACCAACGAATGCGGTCCTTGGAGCGAGTCCGGCAGCGACTTCGGTCTTTGCTGGCGGAACGATTCCGATTGACTGTCCGGCGGGAGACAAAGAAACCTCCCGCATTTGCCCTTCTACTTGGGAAGAATGGTTCGAAATTACGGGAATTCAAAGAGGGGGAGCACAACCTCCAAGGCATTGGGCTAGGAAAGGGCCAGTTGACCCTCCGAAGATCGACAATGCAGATGCTGGCGTATGTCCTGTCGCAACTGGTCGGCGGCCCTGTGCAAGACCAGACAGGTCTGACCGGCGCTTTCGAAGGCAAACTGGAGTGGACACCCGAGCCGGGCGAGCCCAGCCTAGTCCCTGACAGTACTCCCACTCCGAACCTTTCAGGTCGTCCTCCCCTCTTCACAGCGCTTCAGGAGCAACTCGGGTTAAGACTCGAGTCCACAGGAGGTCCGGTGGAGATGATTGTTGTCGATAACGTGGAGAAACCTTCCGAGAACTAGAATAGCTTCTGTCGCGTGAGGTCGAGCCTGGCATCATTCTTGGGCTCTTCACCGGCTAGTCTCATTCACCACGGGTCACTCACCTCGGGAACTAACATCGATTTCGGTTGATCCTCCCTTGTCGGTAGCGTTTACTAAACGGACTGCAAAACAGCGGTCACGAAATCTGACTCTGTCTCTGGCAGCGTTTCCAAACCAAACCACTACCCCCGGCCTTTTGACTTTCCTTTTCCCGCTAGGCTATTATCCGACTTTCATTCGCGGGAGAACTCACTGATGGCATGGTTTAAGAAGGGCAAGACGCCGATTGTCCCGATTGGGGACCGCACAGTCCGCACCGAGGGGCTTTGGACCAAGTGTGAGGAATGCAAACAGACGATCTGGAAAAAGGATCTGGAAGCCAACCTGAACGTCTGTCCACAATGCGGCTTTCACTTCAAGATCTCCGCGCGCGAACGGCTGGCTCTTCTTTACGACGATGGCGTTTTTAAGGAATACGACCAGCAGCTGGCGTCGAACGACCCGTTGAGTTTTGTGGACAAGAAGCCCTACCACAAACGGCTGCAGCAAATGCATGCCGCCACCGGGTTGTGGGATGCTCTGGTGTCTGCCGATGGCAAGCTGAACGGCAAGCCGGTGTTGATTTGCGCAATGGAGCCGGCCTTCATCAGTGGATCGATGGGTTCGGTGATGGGTGAGATGATTACGCGGGCCATTGAACGCTCGCTGGAGCGCCGTTGCCCGTTGATTATCATTTCCTGTTCCGGGGGTGCCCGGATGCAGGAAGGGGCGCTCAGCCTGGTACAGATGGCCAAGATCAGCGCCGCGCTGGCCCGCCTTGACGAGGCCCGAATTCCCTACATTTCTGTTTTGACAGATCCCACAACTGGCGGTGTCACCGCCAGTTTCGCCATGTTGGGCGACCTGAACGTCGCGGAACCTGGCGCCTTGATCGGATTCGCGGGCCCAAGAGTCATTGAGCAAACCATCCGCCAGAAACTGCCCGAAGGGTTTCAGCGCAGCGAGTTTCTGCTCGCGCATGGAATGCTGGACGCAATCGTGGACCGCCGGGGTATGCGGGACTACCTGGTAAATGCGTTGAGTTTCTGCGCAAATTAAGCTCTCTCTTTCGCCCACCCAGTTTTGCCTCTAGCCAAGCTGGGTGGGTTTTGCTTTTCATGCAATACGCCGACGCCCTTCGATACCTTTACTCGCTTGGCAACGAGGTCCTCACCGCCAAACTCGGCCTGCACAATATTTCAACGCTGCTCGAGGCCTTCGGGAATCCTCACCGGCTTTATCACTCGATCTTGATCGCAGGCACCAACGGAAAAGGATCGGTCGCAGCCTTCATGGAGTCGGTCTTACGAAGATCCGGCCTGAACGTGGGGCTCTATACCTCGCCACATCTGATGCGGATTGAAGAGCGGGTTCGGGTTCAGGGGAGCCCGATTTCGGAAGACGACTTTGCCAGGCTCACCGAACAACTCAAACACAAAGTTGACGAGTTGTTGAATCCGCAAAGGCCGACCCAAACGCGGAGTCAGCTCGATCGGCATCCAACGTACTTCGAGATGGTCACAGCCATCGGCTTCTGCTACTTTGCCGAACGAAGGGTGGATGTGGCAGTCTTGGAAGTAGGCTTGGGTGGACGCCTGGACGCAACCAACGTTGTGGATCCTCGAGTGGCCGTCATCACGAACGTTGACTACGACCATCAAAAATACCTGGGCAGCCGCCTGGAAGAGATTGCCGTGGAGAAAGCGGGGATCATCAAACCGCGATTGAATGCGACGGATGGACCACTCTCTGTGGTTTGCACCAGTGATAATCCCGTGGTGCGAAGCATTATAGAGGAGAGCTGCCGGTCTACTGGGGCACGTTGCATTCATGCACTCGATGAAGCCAGGTTTGAAGCCGAACCTGACGCGCTGGGTCGATTTCGACTGAAGGTCGGTTTCCAGCCAGGTTTCACTTTTGATCTACGTATTCCGCTGCCGGGCGAGCATCAGGTGCGTAATGCAGTGGCCGCGGTTCGTGCGTTAATGGTTCTGCAGGCTGAGGGATTTCCGATTGACGCGAAAACCATCGAGGAAGGGATTCAAACAACGCGATGGCCGGGACGGCTGGAGCTCATTGACGGGGATCCACCGATTCTCCTTGACGGCGCGCACAACCTTGCCGGGGCCGAGAGCCTCAGAAAATACTGCGAGCAGTTCCTTCGCACAAGGCGTGTCGTGCTGGTGTTCGGGGTGATGCGCGACAAGGATGTCGTCGAGATTGCCGGCAAACTGTTTCCTTTGGCTGATGAAATCGTCCTGACTGCCGCAGAGTCAGAACGCTCGGCCAAGCCTGCCTGGATTGCGTCGCAACTGCCCGAGTATCAGTCACGCTATCACTGCACCTGCAGCCCTCAAGAGGCATTGGGCGTGGCCAGAAACCTGGCGGCTCCTGACGGGATTATTCTGGCAGCAGGATCGCTGTTCCTTGTAGGTGATCTTCAGCGAACCTTGAACCTGGAAGCGGCCGCGTGAGGTCGTTATGTGAGGCTTTCTGCCAGTCCCCTCTTGGAAGGGGAGAGGGCCGTCAGGCCCTGGGGTGGGTTGTGAAGTCAGGAACGGACCCACCCCGGCTGCCTTCGGCCGCCACCCCTCCAGGGAGGGGATTCTAGGAGGCACGTTGGCAAAGAGACCTTTAATTGGCATTCCCTGCCGCATTGATGCTGGCAAGGATCAGTTCTATCTCCGCAAGCACTACAGCGAGGCTTTGTTTCATGCGGGCGGAACTCCGGTGCTGATACCGCTGATTCCCGAGAAGGTCTATGCTGCAGAGCTGGTGCGAGGCTTGGATGCTATCCTCATCTCCGGGAGTAACAGCGATGTGGATCCACATCGTTATGGACAGCAGCCGCATCCGAAGATCGGTTCGATTGTCACTCGGCGCGACGAGACTGATCTGTTCTTGCTCGATGAAATCTTTCGGGTGCGCAAACCGCTGCTGGGCATTTGCTTTGGCGTGCAGATTCTGAACGTGTATTTAGGTGGCACGCTCTGGCAGGATGTCGAGTCGCAGGTGAAGCAGCCTGTTAAACATGAGCAAACCGCAATGGAGGATTATCGTTCGCACACGGTCCGCGTGAGGCCCAGGTCACTGCTTCATGAGCTCGTAGGGCAAACCGAGACGCGTGTGAATAGTTTTCATCATCAGGCAATTCACAAAGTGGCACCACAGTTGGTCGCCGTTGCCGAGTCGACCGATGGGATCGTTGAAGCAGTCGAACTGCGCAAGCGTCATCCAGGTCAGTTTGTTTTGGGAGTTCAGTGGCATCCTGAAATCGGCTGGGAGACCGACACACTCTCGCAAAAGATCTTTGCGCGCTTCGTTTCCGCCGCAGTCAGGAACGGTCGAAAGTAGAAGAGTCTTCATCTTGAACAAAACCTCAAAGTGACCCACCCGGATCGAAAAGACAAACTGGCCATTCTCTCTCTTTCGGTTGGGCACTTCATCAACGACGCCTACTCCAATTTCCTCGGTCCCTTACTGCCATTCCTGGTCCCAAAGCTGAACCTCTCGATCACCGAGGCGGGCTGGCTGGCGGCGATTCTCGTTATTTCTTCTTCGTTCGCTCAGCCGCTGTACGGCTACATTTCGGACCGGTACTTGAAGCGGGCCTTTGTTGTATTTAGCCCGCCGGTCACCGCGGTCTTCATGTCCTGCCTGGGGCTGGCTAATAGCTATGCGATGCTGGCTGCATTGCTGGTGTGCGGCGGTGTTGGCATTGCTTCCTTCCACCCGCAGGGTGCGGCCATGACTGCCCTCGCCAGCCGAAATCGCAAAGGGCTGGGGATGTCGATCTTCGTGACTTCAGGCACCATCGGCTACTCGCTGGGTCCGATGCTGGTTACCTACACCGTGCTCTGGTTCGGTCTGGAACGTTCCTACCTCGTCATGATTCCCGGACTGATCGTGTTCGCAATGCTCTTTTTCCTGGTGCCGGCGACGGATCACTCCTCCAAAGTCGGTGTTCAACAGGGATTGCGCCAATCCTTGGGAGCGGTGTGGCAGCCGTTATTCCAACTCTACGTCTTAGTGGTCATCCGCTCAGCTGTGCAGATGTGTTTCGTTAACTTCCTTCCACTCTACTTTTCTCAGAAGGGACTGCCTCCCCTGCTGGCGGGCAAGGTGACGACGCTCTTTTTGTTTTTCGGAGCATTAGGAGGATTCAGCGGTGGGACCCTGGCGGATCGTTTTGGGGGCAAGAATGTAATTTCGTTTTCCATGCTTTTCTCCACGCCCTTGATCATGGGCTTCCTGCTTACCGAAGGCGTCAGTTCCTATCTCTTGCTTGCGCTTGGCGGTGTAGTTTTGCTGTCTACCGTTCCGGTCAATGTCGTCATGGCGCAAAACCTCGTGCCTCACAGTGCCAGTGTGGTCTCTGCTCTCATGATGGGCTTGGCTTGGGGTGTCGGAGGGATGTTCGTTCCTGTAATTGGCCGCATCGCCGATGCTGCTGGACTAGGCCGAGCTTTGACGGTTGTGGCTCTTCTTCCACTCCTCGGGTTTGTTGTCGCCGTGTTTCTGCCCCGGGAAAGAGCACCAGAGCCCGTTGCCGCCGGAAGTTCGGTCTAGCCAGCGCTACGCTTTCCCCTCTGCGCTCCTTGGTAGTCCGCAATTCGCAAGGGTTGCAGTGGCAATTGCAATTGCTCGGGATCTGGTACTACACTTCGCTTGTCCTCTTTCTTCCATCTTCTCAATTCTCATCGAATAGGAGGCTTCTATGAAAACGCGTGTCGTGGTGTTGCTTCTGCTCCTCGGGCTCGGCGTGGCGGCCCAGGCGCACGCTCAGATGACAAACGACTATCTCGATGTGGGCATCGTCACCGTGAAACCGGAAAAACGAGCAGAATTTGAAGCCATCATCAAAAAGATGGTGGAGGCCAATCAGAAGCATCAGGGCGACTACTGGTTGACCACTGAAATGATGTTCGGCCCCGGCAACACATTCACCTATGTGAGTCCGAGGCCAAACTATGCTGGTGTAGAACAAGGTTATGGCACCTTCATGGGCGCCATGGAAAAGTCGTTGGGAGCGGCAGCGACAGGGAAGCTGATGCAGGATTTTGGCGCGTGCCTCAGCAGCAGCCGTGGGGAATTTCGACGTCGGCGATGGGACTTAAGTGCCAATGGGCCAACCAGTGAAGCCGCGATGAACCAAATGGTGGGTCAGGGCCGGTGGCTCCGCACTGCCGTCATCCGCACCCGCCCCGGTCGGGGACGTGAGTACGAAGAACAGCTGCGCATCGTGAAGCAGGCTCGTGAAAGACACGCCATGAAGGTTCCTACTCTGGTGTCCCAGTCAGTGGCGGGACAAAGCAATACGATCTACTACATCACAAGCATCGTGGGCTCCCTAGGAGCGCTCGACACGCTTCCTTCAGTTCCAGACGTGCTGGGCGAAGAGGGCTATAAGGGTTACTTGAAGACCGTGTCGGAAGTGGTGGTGTCCGCTGAAATCACTGTCTCTCGCATTGTTCCTGAGCTGAGCTATTTGAACGAAACCGTGGTCTCAGTAGCGCCGGAGTTTTGGAAGCCGAAGGCTGCCGTTGCTGCCAAACCGAAACCCGCAACGGCCGCGAGCCAGGCAAAAACCCAGTGAGTATTGGGGACTGGCGAGCTCGCGGTGACTATTGATGCACGGCGCCATTCTCGCGCGGAGCGAAATAGGTGAGGACGGCAGCCGCGAAAGCTGCCACGAGCAGGAAGGTGAAGGCAAGACGGAGTGAGTTCGCCATAGCCTGATGCAGATGAATCGCAACTTGTGGCGGTAGCTGAACACTCGAGGGATGCAGCAACTGAGCTACGTCAGTCACAGTGCGTGAACCGCTTTCTTGGCCCGGTACGGCTGCGAGAAGGCCCCGCAACCGCCAGGTCATCAGTGCGCCCATGATGCTGGTTCCCAACGCACCGCCTATCGTGCGTGCAAAGACGATCGCCGAGGTGGCTACGCCGGTGAGATGAGTTGCCACAGCATGCTGCACCGCGATGGTCTGGACGGGTGCGGTTAGTCCTCCACCAACTCCCATCAGAATGACGGCCACCATGAGCTGACCGCGCGTGGTGTGGGCTGAAACTTGAGTCAGCAACACCGAACCGGCAACCAGCGGCACCATCCCAACCGCAGTCACCCACTGATAGCCGTGGCGCAACAGCAGCCGACCGCCCACGGGGCCCGTCACCACCCAGGCAAGGATGAAGGGCGTCAGCACCACTCCTCCTTGGGTGGGACTTGCGCCAAGGACCGACTGCGCGAAGAGCGGAGCGAACGAGAGCGCTCCGAAGACAGCCATGCCCGTCAACATTCCCTGGAGTGTAGCAACGCCCACCAGCCGCTGTTGGAAGAGAACGAGGGGGATGAGAGGCTCGGGACTACGCTTTTCACAGAACACGAAGGCGACCAGCAAGCCCAAGGCTGCAGCACTCCCGGCAACCGTCATCAGCAAATCCGCTGCGGCAGCTCGTTGAACCACCAGCAACAGGAGCGTGACTCCCAAGGAAAGCGTCACCATCCCGGCATAGTCCAGTGTGATGACGCCGCGGCGCTGGGTGCGCTCGCGATAGGTGAGCCAGACCAGAAGCGCTGCCATCAATCCGAAGGGAAGATTTATGTAGAAAACCCAGCGCCAGGAGATTTGTTCCGTGAGGTATCCGCCGGCCAGCGGACCGACAAGCGAGGCGACGCCCCACATGGCGCTGAACATCGCAATGACCTTGGTGCGTTGCCGCAGTGTGAACAAATCGGCGGCAATGATCATGCCGACAGGGAACAGCGCTCCTGCGCCCAGTCCCTGCACAACGCGGAAAGCAATCAGTTGGGGCATCGAGTGCGCTGCGCCGCAAAGGGCAGAGCCGATCATGAAGAACGCAAGACCACCAAACAGTGCGGGCCGCCGGCCGACAAGGTCCGCCATCTTGCCCCACAGCGGGATCATCACCGTCGCTGACAGCATATAGGCGGCAAATACCCAACTGTAATGTTCGATGCCACCCAGGCTAGCAACAATAGTGGGCATGGCTGTCCCCGCTACGGTGTTCTCCAGCGCACCCATAAACAGCCCCAGCGTCACGCCACCGATGGCTACCCAAGCCCGCCAATCTGGGCGGAGGCTTTCAGCAGCAGGAGCAACCTGTTCTGCGGTCACAGCCGAACCATCCATTACTTGGTTACCCCGCGGGTCATTATACGGGTTGAGGTTCGCGTGTTAGGAAACATTCCGGAGGGGTTTTTCATGCGCTACGGCGCCACGTCCGATGAAACCGTGGGAGCCGCTCTCCGAGCGGCGATTGGTTGTTCTGCATCAGGACACGAGATCGCCGCTGGTTACAGCGGCTCCACTTTCCAGTCCGATTTTCAAGGAAGTGACGAGCTGGCTGTTGATACTGCCAACGAGTTCCGCGCGTCGGTAGTTGGACAGAACGGTCTGAGTGTCGCGTGAGCTAACATCTGCGCCAGCCTCAAGCAGCAGCTTCACCACCTCCGCATTTCCGCGATCAGCGGCAAAGGACAGGGCCATGCGGTCGTACCGGAACTTGGGGACGCCAGCGCCCAGCGCGGCTTTCACTCTAGCAACATCTCCTGCACGCACAGCCAGGAGAAACCGGTCCTCGAGCTCACCCGCGTTGACAGGTTGGAGGAAAAACGAAGCTAACAGGAGCAGAGCAAGTCTGAGACGTCGCATACCGTCAACTTTGAGCCTCGGCCCATGCGTACCGTTCACATCCAAAAAAGGTCCGAAAAAGTCTAGTAGGAACCCTGATTCAGTCTTTGGAAGACCTCGTGCGCGATCTGCAAGGCCTCCCAGACGCAGGGGAATCCAGCATAGAAAGCCATTTGCAAGATGCTCTCTTGGATTTCGGTCCGGGTTGCACCATTTTGGAGTGCCATCTCAATGTTCAACGCCAGAGCCCGAGGCCGGCCCAACGCCGTCAACCCGGCAATAGTTGCAAGGCTTCGGGTTCGAAGGTCAAGTCCTGGACGTGTCCAGGCTTCGCCAGCCAGGATTCCCAAGACCAACGATTCAAAGTCCGGCGAAATCTGATGCCACTGCTTGCGAACCTCCTCGGCTCTGTTCCCGGCCAGCATCTGGCGAAGCTGTTCAAATCCCTTCTCGATCCGTTCCGACGTGAATTCCGACATCTGTGTCACCTCTCTTCGATCCCACCTCGCAGCCATACTAGCAGCACCGTTGGGATTACGCGCGATATCCGCTCGAAACTTCCAGAGCCTGTCCTGTGATGCACCACGCTGCATCTGAGGCCAGATAGGAGACCATCGCTGCCACATCCGCCTCCTCAGGTAGTTGTGGGACGGCGAGCTGGCGAATGAATCCGGCGCGAATCTCCTCGAAGGATTGCCCGGTAGCTGCCGCACGCTCCTGCATTACAAGGCGCATGTTTTGGTTCTCCACCGGCCCCGGACAAACTGCGTTCACCGTAATTCCGTAACTCCCCAGCTCTCCGGCCAGAGTCAAGCTCAAGCCGACCAAACCCCATTTGCTGGACGCATAACCCGATCGCAACGGATACGGTGTCTTGCCAGCCATGCTCGAGATGTTGATGATCCGTCCCCAACGCTTCTCTCGCATTGGCGCCGTGAGCAACTGGCAGCAAAGGAACGGCGCTGTAAGATTAAGCTTCAGCACCGCTTCCCAATCCTGGAGCGGGTAAGAGGACACAGGAGCCGTGGGCCCACGAATGCCGGCGTTGTTCACGAGCACATCGACACCACCCAGAGTGAGCAGTCTCTCCGCAAGGTCCTCCAGGTCTTTCAGGCACGTAACATCCCCTTTGAAGAAGCGAATCTTGGAGTCGCTTCCAGTGGGCTCTGCACAGTCCAGAACGGCTACATCCATGCCGTCATCAAGCAACCTGCTGGCAATCGATCTTCCGATACCCTTGGCACCACCCGTTACAAGAGCTAATTTCATAACAGACACCGACGGCTTGTTACCGCGACTCAGCTTCGCGCCTTCGGCCAGACGTACAGCCCACTCGAAGTCCAAACGATGAAGAGTAAAAACTCAACCGAAGTTTGAATCTCAGAGAGCGAGTGAACTTTCCTCGCCCGAGTGCGATCGTCATTTCGATTCTTTGGGTCGATAACCAGGCCCGCGTAGAACCTTGCCCGCAGTGGCACCAGTGAGCTTCCCGTCCTCGATTGCAATCTCACCGTTGATGATCACGAACTTCATCCCTTCTGAAACTATATCTGGCTGGCCGAAAGTCGCACGATCGCGAATCGTGTTGGGGTCGAAGACAACGATGTCGGCAGCCAGCCCTGTTGCCAGGCGTCCGCGGTCATATGCCATGACTTCGTTTGCGGCCACTGCTGCCATCTTCTGAATCGCTTCTTCCAGCGTTAGCGCTCCAAGCTCGCGCACATACCGCGCGAGCACTCGCGGAAAGGCTCCGAAGGCGCGCGGATGGCTAACGGCGCCTGAGCGGGTAGCGCCATCCTGGCGGTTTTGGTTGCCGCGTTCTATGGGCGGGGCCGGGCCTGCATCGGTGTCAAATGAAATGAAGTCCTGCCTCATCGCCTTGATCTTGTTGGCCTCCGACATGCTTTGCGGCATTGCGAACGCTCCCGCACGAGCGATGGCAAAGAAGACATCCCACGGGTCCTGTCTCACGGCGCGTGCGATTTCACCCAGCGACTTGCCATTGTGGGCAGCAAAATCCGGATTCTCGATGCCCGCAACGACGAGGCGGTCCCAATCGTGACCGACGTGCCCGAACCAGTTCTCCCAGCCCGTGCCTGTCTCCATCTCGCGGCGAATCTCGGCTCGCATTTGTCGATCGTCCAGCCGGCGTAATAATTCCTCCGGTCCTTTCGCCGAGTGACGCGGGTGTATCAGCGCTCGAATCCCAAGGCCGTTGTTGATGTAAGGATAGACATCCGCGCCCACCTCTTGCCCGGAGGCTCGCGCTGCCTTGATGCGCGCGATCGCCAGATCCATCTTGCCCCAATTGGCGCGCCCGGCGGTCTTCAGGTGGAAAATATGAACGGGGGTGTTCGCGGCGGCTCCAATGCGCAAGGCCTCATCAATGGCTTCGAGTAGCCGATCGCCTTCGTTACGCATGTGGGTGTAGTACCGTCCACCATATTCACCAGCGACTTTGGCCAATTCCGTGATCTCTTCCTCCGGCGCATAAATGGCAGGTGGATAGATCAGCGAAGTGGAAAGCCCAATCGCCCCGGCTTCCATTGCTTCACGCACCAGTGCCTTCATCCTCTCTATTTGCTCCGGCGTGGCGCGCTTGTCTTCCAGACCCACAACAATGGCGCGCACTTGCGTGGCGCCGACCGTCTGCACCATATTCAACGGCAGCCGGCGCTCTTCGAGCAATGCGAAAAAATCGCGCATCGTGCGCCAACCGAACTTTCGGCTATCTTCTTCGCTCAACGGAGCGTCCGATCTCCCTTCACCGCAATTGATGGTTGTAATGCCCTGCGCGAGCAAGTTGAGAGCGGCCCGATGATCCTGCAAAAACGGCGCAGCGGTCTGGCCCATCATGTCAATGAAGCCGGGTGCGACGACCAAGCCAGCGGCATCAATCGTGTGTGTGGCTCTTGCTTCCGTCAAACGGCCAATCGCTGCAATGCGGCCATCGCGAATTGCAACATCGGCGCGATACCAGGGTGCGCCCGTGCCATCAACGATGCGCCCATGGCGGATGAGCAGGTCGAAGTTGAATCGGCCTTCCTGCACGGCAGTTGCTTTGTGACCGTGTGAGGTCAGCGCCAGAACGATGAGTATGAACGCGGCATTCCGTTTCATTTCTACTTTCCCCTCAGGAACCGTCCTGGGCCACCGAGATCAACGCCAGTAGAGCCCCGAGCGCAGTGGCGACACCGCGCGCCGCCTGCGGTTCAACGCGCGTTATGCGGGTAGGCGCCAGGAATCAGTTCGTTTTTGCCAGGTTGACTACAATGTCCAAATGGAAGCGGACAAATCTGTGCAACGCCTCTTCCAGAATTCTTTCCTGATCGCTATGAGGGCCGAAACCCTTCGGGCCGTCCTCGATGTCAGTCATGGGTCCAACGCCATAACACGGCACGCCACGCGCACGTACCTGGGCCATATCGGTTCCACCCGTCAACATGGTAGGCAAGGCCACGGTATTGTAAATCCGCCGGTGGGCCGCTTCGAGGACTTGGAATGCTTCCGTGTCCAAGCGCGAAGGTTGAGCGCCGGGGCGTGTCGCGGCGCTCGTGATCCTAACCACTTCAATTGCAGGGTCATTGATGACCTTGCGGAGTTGCTCAAGCAAGGCGGGCATATCCTCATCCGGCAAGGCGCGAATGTCGAGCGTGGCCTCGGCTTCGGAGGGGATAACATTGCGCAGATAGCCGCCTTTGATGATGTTCGGCGAAATCGACGTGCGCAACATGGAATGCAATCGCGGTAGGTTAGTCGCAAAATATTCCTGCACGGCATGGGTGTCTGTTTGCCGCAAGATTATCTGATATCTCGCCGCGTCTTCGGGCGCACTGAGTTTGGTCATCCGTTCAAAATAAGCGCGCGTCGTTTCGTTCAGCCGCATGGGTGTTTGCCACGAAGCAACTTTGGCTACAGCCTGTGACAGATGCACGATGGCGTTGCTGCGCAGCGGAACCGAACCGTGCCCGGCCACCCCGCGCGCAATCAGCTTCACAGTATGGGCAATCTTTTCGGTCGTGGCTACAGCGGCATATTGAATCTTGCCGCCTCTACGAACGACGCTGCCGCCTTCGGCAAAGCAGTATTCGGCTTCAATCTCCGCCCAATGACGTTCAACCATAAAATTAATGCCATAGGGGCCATTGCCTTCTTCGCTCGCTTCCGCCAAAAAGATCACATCCCGATCCAACGGGATTTTCATGCGCTTAAGTTGGAGCATCGTCATCAGCCCCGCCGCTACACTGGGCTTGTCATCCAGTGTGCCGCGCCCGTAGACATAGCCGCCTTCGCGCGTTGCGGAAAAGGGCGGATGCTTCCACTTGGCCGGATCGACGGTGACGACATCCGTGTGCCCCATGATCAGCACGGGGCGCTTCTTGCCGTTGCCGTGCAAACGGGCTACGAGATTGGGCCGCTGCGGATCGAGTGCGAAAACCTTCGTCTCGATGCCTTCGCCATTAAGCACGTCTTTCAGATAATCTACGACCAACACTTCATTGCCCGGGGGATTGCTCGTGTCGAAGCGTAAAATCGCCTGAAAGTGGTGCATCGTTTCTTCCTCGATCTTTACCCAATCCGGCTGCGGGGTTTGTGCCATCGACAAGAAGAAGAGCGAACGCACCGAATCGGCGCGATACCATGGCGCGCCCGTGCCATCAAAGATCCGACCATTGCGGAAGAGCAGATCGTACGACGCCTGGCCGTGCAATTGCGCAATGGGAGTAGGAACGAAGGCTGTGAACGCACCGATGATCGCCAACAACCTCACAGCTGTTTTCATTTGGGTATCCTCGAGAAAGAACCCGAAACCGCTATCAATCAGCGCTCGCGGCACCACGACCACATCACTGGTGGTTGTGCCGCGGGCCGTGATGAACTGTTTGCCGTCGTCCTTGAAGTCTATGAGGGACTGTTGCGTTCTGATGTCATAGCGCGTGCGGATATTGGAGTGGTTGAGCGCGGAGGTAACGCCCCTGTTTCTCGTCTTTGGCTCAGGCTACCTAGGCTAGGTTGGATCAATTTGGAGAGTGGGAGTCGCTGTCCTCAGCGGCGACACCATGCTCGTCGACCTTAGCCGTTGAGGACAGCTGCTCCCACATTCAATCTTCTTCCCGAAGCACGGATCACCGACGGCTCATCTTCTGCGGTTCGATTGTGAGCGTGAGAGCCATAGTCGCCCAACTGGTTCCCGCGGCCGAGATCCACTGATCGTGGCCATAGGGAAACCCGCTCTCAAAGTAAGGCTGTACGGGGATTGATCGAGTCTTGACGTGCCAGGAGCCGTCCGCGGCTTGTGTCTGGCGCAGGTACTGAACGCCCTTTTGATACACCGCATCGGCTGTTGGCATTTTCGCCGCGAGATGGAGAGCATAAAGCGCTTCACCGGTTGCGTAGGCGTCGCTGCCCATTGTGGGTAGTTGTGACCAGCCGCCATCGGTTCGCTGGGTCTGCACCAGTTCCTGGGCCGCTCGTTTGATAGCCGCATCGCTCCCCTTGGCCCACGATAAACCCAACAGGTGGAAGGCCCGCTCTTGAGTGGTGACGGGCTTGGCCGATTCCAGCCACGCTGCAGCGCGGGCCAGGCGCCTTTCCGTATCGGCTTGTTGCGTGGCCGGTCCATAAGTTCTCAGTGTATTGATGGCCAGGGCTGCCGTGATGAACCGGTCATAGGTCAACGGTGGGCGGTTGCCGGTGTTCTCCCAGTCGCCAGCCGGCGTCTGCAACACCTTGATGAAGTGCACTACCGCGTCGGTGTATTCGTCCGCAGGCTGCCCTACCGCCGCATTGCGGAACATCTCATAACCCAGGCTGGTGACGCCGAAAGTGTCGAGGTCCATGACTCGCTCAGGAGATACCTCACGCATTTCCAGGGAAACTTCAGCGACGGATTTGGGCACTGTCAGACCACGCTCACGTGCCAGAACCATCGCTGCTGAAGGCAAGTACTGGTTGTGGCAGGAGTTACAACCGCTGCGCTTCAAGAAGGTCGGACTTTGCTTCTCGACCTGAGAGAGCGCCGTCTGCACAGCTTCCGCGACGGACCGGTTTCTTTCGGGATGACTCTCGACGGAGTCAACACCTCCACTCTTGCGCTGAAGTTCCGGAACTCCAAGCAGACGTGCCACTTCATTGTCGCCACGCTTGCTCGCCAGACTCAGAGCCGTTTCCCCTTCCCCAGTGATACTCGTGTCCGCCCCCTTTGCCAAAAGCGTGCGAACGATTCCGGCCGGCATGGCTTCCGAATAGGCGGCATACATGAGCGGTGAGTAGCCGCGTTCGTCTCGAACGTTGACCTCAGCACCACGCTCCAGCAGCAGGTTCACAATCTCCTCTGAGCCTTGCATTGCAGCTACGCCCAGGACCGTCTCGCGCCGCTTCGTCGCGGTGTTGACGTCAGCCCCAGCATCCAGCAACAAGCGAACCATCGCAAGATTGCGGCTGCGGGCCGCATCAAACAGTGCTGCTGAGCCGGTCCCCATGGCCGCTTTCGGGTTGGCCTTGTGCTCCAGCAGCAACCGCACCATTGCGAGCTCTCCGTTTGCCGCCGCGGTCATCAAAGGTGTACGGCCGTTCAGTGTGGCCAGGTTTGGATCTGCACCTTTGTCGAGGAGCAAACGCAAGACAGAATCGTGATCGCTCTGCGAGGCAGCCAGATAGAGAGGAGTTCGTCCACTATCGGTCTGGCTGTTGATGGCTGCACCTTTCTCTAACAAGAGGCGAGTTCTCGCTTCATCGCTCACAGCCCAGTGCAGGGGAGTCGCACCGCGGCTATTACGCTTGTTGACTTCTGCGCCATTGGTCAGCAACAGATCCAAGATCTCCTTCGTGCCGAATGCGGCCGCATGGTGCAACACGCTTGATCCACCCGCATCCTGGCCCTTCGCTAGTGCCGGCGTCCCCGCTAAAAGCTTGCGCAAGCGCTTCAAGTCCTGGTTTCGTGCCGCGGTGATAACGGTCTTGAGCTTGGGATCGACAGGTTTCGGCGGCTGGGCCTCCTTGATGTCGACTTCATACTCTCCACCTTGATCGATCCACGCACGCAGGATGCCAATGTCCTCCACCGGCAATGCGCCCGTAGGAGGCATCTGCATGCCACCGTCGCCACTCACAAGTCGAAGGATGAGCTTGCTTTCGGCGCTTTTGCCCGGAACGATGACGGGACCGTAGTCTCCACCGCGCAAGGCTAGCTGCCGGTCGTCCAACCGGAGACCCGACTGTTGCTGCTTGGGTCCGTGACAGGAATAGCACTTCTGCGCCAAGATCGGCCGCACGTGCTGCTTGAAGTCCACTTGAATGTGAGCCGCAGGTGGAAGCTTCGAATCGGCTGCGAGCAAGTAAAACGGCAGCAGAAGGCAAATCCAAGAGAATCGGACGGGCGCTTTCATGGGTTTCTCCTCGACAGATGGAGAGTCGTTTGCAATCAAGAGTGGAGGGAGTATACCAGAAACGTCAGCGGGCGGGCGGATTCTCAAAGGAAGGATCTGTGAACGGGCCCGTGGTAGGTCGAGGTCCTGCCGAGCCTTTCTGGATTCGAAACTTGCGGCTTCGCGGCTCGGCGGGAGCCTCGCCCTACCACCTCCTTACCTCCGATTGCTTTGCACAACAAACCGCTTGGCCGTTTTGCTGAGTTGCCCCTTCCTTATCCTGCTCGAGCAATCTCCTTTTCCGGTCAATCCCCCATCGATACCCGCCCAAACTCCGGTCTCCACGGACGACCCGATGGCATGGGATCACTACCGCAACAGGATTCGTAGCACAGGCTCTTGCTACAGCTCGAGCCGCTGAAGGCTGGCCGATGGCCGTCGCTATTTCGCTATAGGAGCGTGTCGCGCCATAGGGGATTGCTTGTAGTTCGCGCCAAACGCGCATTTGAAAAGCTGTGGCCTGTATGTCGAGCGGCAGGCTCAATTCAGGCCGCCGCCCTTCCAGATGTTGCACCAAATCCTGTGACCACGCGTGAAGCGCAGCATCATCCCGAAGAATCTTGGCAGCCGGAAACTCCTGCCGGAGGCTGGATTCGAGCTCCTCATCCGAATCATCCAAACGAATGGCGCAGACTCCGCGCTCCGTACCTGCGACCAGAAGCCGACCCAGCGCGGAGGCAAGAATCGAGTATCGAATCACGATCCCGCGACCGCCCTGGCGGTAGGTTGCCGGGGTCATGCCCAGTTGCTGGGGAGCCTTTTCGTAGAGACGGCTGTTTGAACCGTAACCCGCGTTGTATAAAGCCGCGGTGACACCATCCCCAGACTTCACAAGCTGCTTGAAGCGAGCCAGTCGGCGGCCTTCAGCATACTGCCGCGGCGTGACGCCCATGGCTTGCTTGAAGGTCCGCTGCAAATGATAGGGGCTGACACCAAGAGTGGAACCAAGCGCAGAAAGCGTGACTCCGCCTTCGTCCGCATTCGCATCCAGCAGTTGGCAGGCACGCTGGATGATTTCCGTTTGGGGATCGCCCGCTGAGATGCTGTCCGGCAGACAGCGGCGGCAGGCTCGAAATCCGGCCTGTCGCGCCGCGCTGCCAGACTCAAAGAAAACCACTTGCATCCGGTTTGGACGGCGAGAAGGGCAAGAAGGTCTGCAATAGATGCGAGTCGAACGAACCCCGTACACAAATTTGTCATTCGAACTCCGGTCCCTATTGAGGACAGCCTCCCAAAGAACTTCTTCGTCGAGTTTGATGGGCAAGAGGTGAGCAGACTCGGTTTGATTCGTCATGATGGTAGCCTCCTGAGCCCAATCCTAAGGAAACCCGCCAACCGATTCTATCCGGATCTTGCGGTCAAAGTTCTGTGACACTTCCAAGCAACAAGGGCGGCGTGATGTTCATGCGTGTCAGTCTGGTTAGACGTCATTCCGGCGAACGCCGGAATCCAGAGTTCTTCCCAGAATCATCGGATTGCAATCTTGAGCTACTGCGCCCGCGGGAATGCCCGAAGCTCTTTGCTTTCGACGAGCTAACAAACCCTTGAACAAATAGAGTCAGCTTCCGTTGTGCTTGTGGATCACGGCGGCGAAGAGGCCATCGGTTTCCGCTTCCGGAGGAAACAGCCTCAAGAACCTAGCAGGTGAAATCAGTCCTTGAGTTACAGGCGATTCAGGAACTGCCAGGGAAGCATCCGGATGGTCTTTCAGGAACGAGTGCAGCACCGCTTCGTTTTCTTCTGGCTCCAACGAACAGGTGGAGTAAACCAGGGTCCCACCTTCCTGAAGATGTTGAAAGGCCCGTTCCAGCAGAGCCTGCTGGAGTCGCGGGAATTCCCGCATCTGTTCGGGTCGCAATCGCCAGCGAATCTCCGGGTGGCGTTGCAAGGTCCCGGTGCCAGAACAAGGTGCATCGACCAAAATCTTGTCAAACCGCCTGAGGAACGGAAGCGGGAGGGTTGCGTCGCATGAAACCCAGCGCAGATTCTTCCAATTCTGGGAGTGCAAGCGGCGGGCAACCTGAAGCCGGTGCCAATGAAGATCCAGAGCGACTACACCCGATTGGCTGTCTTTCAAGCGGGCGATTTGCGAGGTCTTGCCACCTACTCCCCCACATAGGTCCAAACAAACGTCGGAGGGCTTGAGGTCCAGCAGATGCGGAATCAGCTGCGAAGCTGCGTCCTGAACCGCAATCCGCCGATCGCAGAAAAGGGCGGTTTCGTGGAGGTTGCCTTCGGTGACTTCAAGGATCCCGTCGGACAACGCGTGGGTCTTGAAAGCGACCGAATGGCTGGCCAGAGCGCTAGTTAGTGCTTCGTGAGTAAGGTCCGGCGAATTGATTCGGAAGTAGACCCTGGGTGTGCGATTGTTGTGTTCAAGGAGCTGAATCAACTTCCCCTGACCAAAACGTCTCAGCCAGCGCTCAACCAGCCATTCCGGATGGGAGTATCGCACGCTTAGAGCAGAGGCCGTCGGCTCGTCGAATGCCTTTCGCACCTTTTCCAAGTCGCTACTAGCCACCTTCCTCAGAACAGCGTTGACGAACCCTGCGGCAGACTTGAGCCGGGCGGACTTCACCAACTCCACGGATTCATGGACGGCTGCACGCCCCGGCACTCGCTGCAGAAACAAGATCTGATACGCACCGAGCCGAAGGGCTGCCAGGACCTCGGCATCCAGCCTGATGAGAGCTTTGGCACTGCAGGATACCAGCACTTGATCCAACAGACGTTGCTGGCGCAACGTCCCGAAAATAAGTTCGGTTGCCAGTCGCAGGTCATTCTCTTGCAGTGGATCAGCCTGGCTGGAGTGCAGCAGTTCGCTGGCATAGGATTCCTCGCGTTGGACTCGCAGAAGAATCCTGAATGCAGCCAGGCGGGCAGGCGAAACGGGCACGCTTACCTTCCCAAGAGTAAGGAGTGGGCTTTTTCCAAGCGAAGGCCGTGAAGAAAATCGAGCGCAGAGGTGCGTTTTCGGTTTTCCAGTTGGACTTCCTCCAACTGGAGGAATCCGGTTCCACAAGCTACGACTGCCACCCCGGAACTGTGGTGCAGCAAGGTTCCTGGCGGCAGCGAATCGCCCAAAACTTCAGCCGGCTGGGCTCTCCAGACGCGAAGTGTCTGACTTTGCAATTGCGTGTAGGTCCCCGGCCAGGGGTTGAACGCCCGAATGCGATTGTACAAAGAGACGGCAGACTGGCTCCAGTCCAGGAGACCATCGGATTTCTTCAACATGGGAGCGTAAGTCGCTAACGCCGGATCCTGTGGAATAGGCTTCGCTGTACCCTTCTCCAAGTTTTCGAGCGTCTTCAACATCAACTCGGCGCCAATTTCGGCCAGCCGATCATGAATCGAAGCGCAAGTGTCCTTCGGTTCGATAGTGATCTCCTGTTGAAGCAGCATATCTCCTGTGTCCATACCGGCATCCAACTTCATCGTGGTGATGCCTGTCTTGGTCTCGCCATTGGCAATCGCCCAATGAATGGGAGCCGCGCCGCGATACCTTGGAAGTAGCGACGCATGAACGTTGTAAGCACCCAATCGGGGAAGATCCAGCAACCACTGCGGCAGAATCTTCCCGTAGGCCACCACGACATTGGCGTCAACCTTCAGATCGGCAAAGACTGACTGGCACTCAGGCGCCTTCAGTTTTTCGGGTTGATGGACAACCACACCCTCTTCTACCGCCAACTGCTTAACCGGTGGCGCCGATAACTTTTCGCCGCGCCCGGATGGTTTGTCGGGCTGTGTGAAAACGGCCGAAATCGTGTGATGACTGGACAGCAGAGCTTTCAAGGTGGGTACTGCAAACGCTGGGGTTCCCATGAAGAGCAGGCGCATCACCACTCTCCGGCGCGAACCTTCTTCCGAATCTTGCGCTTGATCAGGTCGCGCTTGATGGCGCCCAGAAGGTCGATGAAAAGGACCCCATTCAAATGGTCGACTTCATGCGAGAAAACGCGGGATAACAGGCCCTCTCCTTCAACGATCTTCTCGCGGCCTTGCAGGTCTTTGCCGGAGACGATGACGCGATATGGACGCCGCACTTTTCCAGTAAAGTTCGGGATACTGAGGCAACCCTCTTCTTCGTATTGTTCACCCTCTTTATTGATGATTTCCGGGTTCACTAGTGCGATGAGTTGGCCCTCCTTCTCACCGGCCGTGGGATCTACGACAATCAAGCGTTTCAAGACACCTACCTGCGGCGCAGCCAACCCGACACCCGGGGCCGCGTACATCGTTTCGATCATGTTCTTGGCCAACTTCTCCAGCGCCTTGTCAAAGACCGTCACCGGTTCGGAAACTCTTAGAAGGAGAGGATCTCCGTATTTGATGATAGGAAGAATCATAGCCCGTTGAGCAGGTTGACTCGGATTGTCGACGGCCCGGCCGACCAGGCAGCCAAGAGCCGACAAGCCGACCGATCCCTCGGCAACCAGGAATATAACACCCGGGCTGGTGCCTTCCCAAATGGCTTTTGATTCGAACGCGAAACTTCAGGTGAGCCTACGCACGGGTGGCTGAACGGGGGGTCAGGGGCGGATGAAGGAAGCGTCTCAAGTGGCACAGGGACCAGTTCAGCCCGATGCCGCCCAACCAAAGACCGTAAAATCGAGAATGGCCGACCATTTACTTCTTCGTCAATTCATAGCCCTGCTTCTTGAGCACGGCTTTCATTTGTGAACTCACCACTCGAATAGGCCCGCGATAGCCGCACCGCTGCGCCAATTTTACGATCTCCGCCAGACTCATCTCCTTACCGTTTAGTAGATATCTTGCTGGCATAGATTTGTTTTATTCGAATAGCACACGAGACCGAGGATCAACGCTATAAGAACTTGGGCCTCTCCGTTAGTCGGACATTGAAGGCTCAATTTCCGAGCGTGACGACCTGCGACTCAAGAATGGCATGATCAAGACGATGGCTGAGGGAATGCGAGTGCTTGCTCTCGGCAATTCGATCAACGGAGCAAGTAGTTCTTACTCTTCGTCGATGTCCTTCATTGGACCCCACTCTGCGGGCAACGGCTGCGGGCCCGGACGAATTCCCGCGATATCCGCGTCTTCCTCGGTATTCAGGCCTGAGCTTGCCTTGCGCCCTTTGGATTCTAAGCGCCGAGCTTCTTTCTGTTGCTGTTTCTCCTGCCGCGCGCGTTCCTTTGCGCGTTTTTGTGCGGTCGGTCTCGAAGTTTTCGCCATCTTGGGCCCCTCGTTTCTGGATTCTCAGTCTCCGGGTGGTTTGGTTCACTTGGGAGATTCAGGCAATTTGTCTCGTCCTGAGAAAAGTCGAAGCGACTGAGACACCACGTGCGGCTAGGTTACACGACGTTGCGTCAGAATGATACCTTGCACTTAACAACGGCGGTTGATTCCCCGGCGAATAGTAAGCCGGAAAGCCAGGCCTTCGTCACCGTTTCTAAAAATTCTCCAACAGCCAGGCGTTCATTTCCAGAGTAACAACCGTATACGCAAGATGCCGCCCGTCAGGAGAGGCAATAGCGTGGTCGAATGACCACCCTGGACTCAACCCGCGTTTCCACAGCACCTGACTGCGGCCATCCAGACCGGCGTAGAGTACAGTGAACTCCGGATAGCTCCACTGTGTCAGATAGATTCCCTTTCCGTCGAGAGACCAGCCGGAAAGCTGGTATTCACCGGCGAGGTTCTTGAAGACGACCTCTTCAATCGGTGCTCCTATTAGCGACCGTATACGAATGTGGAAGCCATCGGGGCGCCCCTCCATTTTCTCGATCAATTTGCCCTGAAGCGAGAGGATAACTCCTCCAAAAGCAGGATGCTCTGACTGCGGAAGGCGCTCGTTTCTGCCTTTCAAAGGATCGAAAGCGGATTTGCTTTCCTCCCAACTCCTCAGCCACATCGAGTCCGTCCTCGCTACTGTTCGGTGCTCAGACGAACAGTACCGAGGTATCGGTCCAGCCAAGCCAAAATCTCTTTGGCAGCCTCTTGAAACTTCAGAGGGAAATGGCCGCCTTCGAGCACCACGCGGCGCTTGTGCGCTTCCGGGGCCCCAAGCAACCCGAAGAACGGGATTTGAGAAGTGTCCACTGGAACTGAAAAGTCGTGCCAACCATTGACCATCAGCGTTGGAGTTGGGTTTCGCGGAGCAAAGTGTAGTACGTCTACTTCGGGCAATGACGCGGAGTAAAACAGTCCCCCTGCCAGGAGAACACTAGCCTTGAAGCGGCGGTCTACCTCCGTGAGAATCGGACCGTAATAGGCGCCTAAGCTGACACCGTAAAAGGCCAGTCGTTCTCGATCAATGTCGGCTCGTGTTTCCAGATAGTCGACCGACCGGCTCAGGTCCTTGGACCAATGAATGATCCGGTCGCGTTCGGTCGTCTCCCCCGTCAGCGGAAGGTGTCCGCCCCCACGCTCATACGTTCCCTTGTAGATGGGATACAATACTGCTCGGCCACTGCTGACGAGGAACTCCATCAAAGATAGTTGCAGGTTTTCGCTCGACGTCGCGAGGAGAGCCGTCAAGGTGGGACAGTACACGATGGTCTGGTGCAGCTTGCGTTCCGTTCTGGGCAAGAAGAGGTAAGCAGTGACACGCTCTTGTCCATAGCCAGCAGTGAATCTGACTTTCTCCCTTCTCCAGCGGGGTGTCTCTTCGATGGCTTCCACAGCCGGATCCAGAAAAGTCCGATCATAGGAATACATGGCTTTGTAAGCCTTGAAAACCGCTTCGCTCAGAGTCTTCCTCTTGCTCAAGTCCCGGCGGCGGAATTCGATTGGACCTGTGATAGCGGCCTGCAGCGGCGCCACAGACTTCATGCACCGAAAACCATTTTCCGGAGACCGGTCGAACGGTGAGCGAGTCTCCGGAGTCAGTGCAACATAGGCCGGCTCGCTCCACGCACCACCCAGAATGTAGCGCTCGGCGTTTGCGAAATTCCAGCACCATTCTCTGACGTTACCCAGCATGTCATAAGTGCCATAGAGACCCAATCCCCGGAAACTTCCCACCGCTGCAGGTGCTTGTTTTTCGACGTTGCTGAGCTGCAACATGGGATAAGTCAATAATGGAGATTCGAGCCCGGCGGCTTTATACCAGTGGTGCAGCGTCGGCAGCGTCTTGCCGGCAAATTCAGCGTAGGCTGCCGCTTCAAACCAGCTTACGCCGCCGACAGGGAAATCGCCGGCGCCTTCAGGGTAGCTGCCTGACTTCCATGTCGAGGGTCCGGGATATCCCGAGGAATCACGAAATTCGTTCAAGGCGGCTTCCCACGAGACTAACTGACCGTTCTTAAGGAAGGATGCTTTCCAAAACTTCGGGTCCCTGTAGCCACCTGCATCGACAAACTCCTTATACTGCCTGTTGGTGACTTCGTACTTGTCGATCCAGAACTCGGGTACCTCTGCGGTCGATGCGTTGAATGGATGCAGCCTGTAATAGCCGATGTAGTAACCACCTGGAACGAAGATCATGCCAGTCGGAAAGGTTCCTTCAGGGAAAAGGCGGATGTCCAAAACAGCAGCCCTGGAGGTCCCTAACTCGCAAGGCTCAAATCCCGGCATCGTTACCCGAACACGAAACACGGCAAACGGGCGCTGAAAAGTCTCGACGGGCGATTTTCCCAGGAACTCCCACTCGCTGTCGGCCATGTACTCCTTGAGATAAACATTTGCGCCAGACTGGGAGGTACGGATGAGGATATGCTGGCCGTACTCTCGTCGTAAACGCTCCACCTCGGCATCTCCAGGCAAATAACGCTCCACTTCTCGGATTAACTGAAACGCTTCAACGAGTTCTGTTTTCTTGACCAGTTGGCGAATCTGCGGAAGTCCTGCGGTGCGCGCCCATCGTACCCCAGCCGTTCGCGCACGATACCAGACCGCACCCGCGGCGATCAGGAGAGCCGCCAGAAGCGCGAGCGACCAACGCATACGGAGAATCGACGACGGCCATCCTCTGGCGCTGCTCAACCTGGCACGGGGTCTCTCTGCCACAGTACGACCGGCAGGACTAGTCTCCGACCCATCCTCGCGTTGCATTTGATCTTCTTGAACGCCGATCTGAAACTTGGTTTTTCCTCCGGTGGACTGTCGAGTCTTGAGTGTCTCCAAATTGGTTTCGGCAATCGCCTGAAGCTGAGAGGACAGCTCCGTTGCACTGTGCCAGCGTTCCTCCGGCTTCTTGGCGAGACACTTCTGTACCACTGCATCCAATTCCGGCGGGCTCACTGGTTGAATCGCTTGGATCGGAGCGGGTTGAAACGTGAGAATCTTCGCAATCAGGCTGGCTTTGCTGTCTCTTTCGAATGCTTTCTTGCCGGTGGCCATCTCATAGATCACCACACCCAAGGCAAAAATGTCTGTCCGCGCATCTGCCTCCTTGCCTTCCAGCTGTTCCGGCGCCATGTATTCCAGCGTCCCCAGGATCATCCCTGCTTCGGTGAGGCTCTCGCTCTGTGTGGCAGATTCGACCCCCTTGAAGTCCCCCTTGGCAAGGGGGGACGATTCTGCTTCGCCAGTCCAAAGTCCAGCAGCTTGGCTCCTGCTTCGGTTAGCATGATATTGGCCGGCTTTAAGTCCCGATGAACGACACCTTTGCGATGCGCTTGCTCCAACGCTCCGGCAATCTCGATGGCATATCGCAGCACCTCTGCAGTCAGCAGCGGCCCTTTCCTCAAACGTCGCGCGAGCGTCTCCCCGTCCAAATACTGCATTACCAGAAAGTCAATCGAGCCTTCATGGCCTATGTCATACAGGGCACAAATATGCGAATGGTCAAGACTCGCAATCGCTCGAGCCTCCCGTTCAAACCGTTGCCGCAGATCCGATCTTTCCAAAAGATGGCGCGGTAGAACCTTGATGGCTACCATCCGATTCAGCCGCGTATCTCGGGCCCTGTAGACCTCTCCCATCCCGCCCGCGCCCAGGATGTCCAGAATCTGATATGGGCCCAGCTTCCTTCCAACGAGAGACGGAGGTTCAGCAGCGAGCTTCTCGGCAGTGACTTCGAGCGCAGGCCGATCGATGAACTGCTGGGCCTGCCGGTCGTAGGAAAGCAGCGACTCCACCTCACGGCGCAGCTCTCCGTCGCCGTGGCAGGCTTCTTCGAGGAACGCCGGACGCTGTGCCTCAGCAAGTTCTAATGCAGCGTCCCAGATTCGATTGATTTCTTCCCAACGGTTCATAAAAACAGTGACGAGTGGTTAGTGACGAGTCACGTTCAAGAGGAGTAGATCCCTTGCCTAAGTGTAACAGTCCGCCAATCGACCAGCCCCCGAGCATTTCCTGCAGGCGACGAATCCGTCGAGAAAGACGAACTGGGTTTACCGGCTTTTGTCTCCCTTCCCGCCTTATGCGGCGAGGAGGAAGACAAGATGAGCCGAAAACGTGAATTCTTTTGGATCCTGACGTTGTTTGCTTTGTCGAACCTGCAAAGTTTGGCTCGAGACTTAGGGCCGGCCATCAGTTCGGCGCCCCAGAAACAACCAGAGACCTCGTACCTGGTTAAGCCAGGGCCGAGTATCACCGTGCTTGTTTACAATCACGCTCTCCTCCCTATGACAACGCTTGTAGAACCTAGAGAGCGAGCCAGCTTGATCTTTCGAAAGGCAGGAGTCGAGATCGAGTGGGTCGATTGCCCATTAAATGATGAAGAACGATCTTTGTATCCGGGGTGCCCGGAAGTGATCAACCGAGCCAAGCTTTTCCTGCGGATTTTTCCCCGGACGGCAGCCAGCAAAGGAGAGGCGGGACAAGCGTTCGTCGCTGCTCGCATTGCCAATATCTTTTGGAATCGAGTTGAAGAACGAGCGCAAGCGCTCAAGGCGCCTGCTTCGAGGTTGCTGGCACATACCGTGGCCCATGAGCTCGGTCATCTTCTACTAGGCTCTCACTCTCATTCCCCGGCAGGCATTATGAGCGCGCATTGGGACGCTGAAGTTATGGTCCGCATCTGTCAGGAAGGCCTGTATTTCAACGGCCAGCAATCTGAACTCATTCGATCAGAATTGAGAAAGCGAGAAGGTCAGGAGAGGGTCGCCGAAAACCCTCAGCTAATGGCACAGAGATAAGATCACGTCTACTCTCGCGCCTCATGCGTATCCATTTCCCGCAAAAGCCAGGTCTTAGCGAGCCTCAGATCACGTCGCACCGTCTCAGGGGAAACCTTCAGCACCTCAGCGGTCTCCTCCTCGGTCAACCCACCGAAAAAACGCAGTTCCACGACCTGGCTCTTGCGTGAGTCGACTACAGCCAACTGTTGCAAGGCCCGATCCAGCTCAACCAAATCGACGTCAGGTGCCTCGGAAATCATCATGGCTTCGTCGAGCGTCACCCGTTGGGCTCCAGCCCCGCGTTTTTGGTAATTTCGCGAACGGGCAAAATCGACCAGGATGCGGCGCATAAGCTGCGCGGAAACAGCCATGAAATGAGCCCGATTCTGCCAACGAACCTGGCTGGAATCGACCAACCGCAGGAAGGCCTCATTGACCAGCGCCGTGGTTTGCAGGGTGTGTCCCGTTCGCTCACCCGCCATGTAGTGGTGTGCCAGACGGCTCAGTTCGGCGTGCACCAGCGGGATAAGCTTGTCCAGAGCTGCGCCCTCTCCCTGGCTCCAAGCCAGCAAAAGCTGCGTGACCTCCACGGATGAGGGCACTGCCATAGAAGCACCCCGCTGTCGCAGCAGATAAGTTAGAAGTGGCTGGCAGCAGTATACCACCGGGCAAGTGCGCCCCGGCTACCTTTTGGGTATCACTCGGCAGGCTTGAAAAGTTCCTGCACATTTAACGGGTTTGGATCTCCTTCACGCCTTATGCGGCAAGGAGGAAGATCCCATGACCCCAAGATTCAAACTGAGCTGGTTTCTGTGCTGTATCCTCTCGGTGAGCCTCCAAGGCTGGGGCTTTGAAGAAGGAACTGCTTCGAAGCGAGAGACACTCTGGCAGGAGTTCATGAACCAAGGAAAGCAACATCGGGAGCAGCGGCGCTGGGCTGACGCTGCAAGAAGCTATCTGGCTGCGGTTAGTGCAGCTCAGCGGTTTGGTTTACAGGACTCAAGATACGCCGCCAGCCTGAACGCGTTGGGCACTACGTATCATGAGGCGGGCAAGTATGCTGATGCCGAGGTTTCCTATCGTAGTGCGTTGTCAATCTGGGAAACAACCTTGGGACCCGAGACTGAGAATGTAGCTATCTGCCTGACCAACCTGGTGCGGCTCTTTCAGGATCAAGGACGGTTTGCTCAGGCTGAGCCTCTGCTAAAACGGGTACTGGCAATCGAAGAGAAGCGCCTTGCAGCCGGGCAAGTGCGAGAGGTTAGGAGCCTGGACCTTCTGGGAGACGTGTATCTTGCACAGGGTCTCTACGAGCAGGCTGGCGCCCTCTATCGACAGGCGCTAACGATGCGAGAGAAAACATTGGCCCCTGATGATCCTCTACTAGCTGCCAGTCTGCGTAATGTGGGAGTAGTGAGCTCTCGTCTGGGCCAGTACACAGAAGCCGAAGCCTTCCATCAGAGGGCACTGTCAATCCTGAGACGGAGATCTGCCGAGACAGACCCAGCCGTGATTCGGAGCATGGGCGATCTTTCCCGAGTCTATCGAGAGCAAGGGCGGCTCGCGAAGGCCGAATCTCTGAATCGGCAGGTGATCAGCCTGATCGAGAAAACCATGGGAACCGACCACCCGGATCTTGCTCCCGAATTGAACAACCTCGCCGACGTTTGCCAGGCACAACGGCGATACTCCGAGGCTGAGTCTCTGTATAAGAGAGCTTTGGCGATGAATGAGAAACTCGTCGGGCCAGACCACCCAAACACTGCCAAGATTGCTCATAGCTTGGGAACGTTGTACTTCGAGCAAAAGGAATATGGCAAGGCTGAGGGTCTGTATCGGCGAGCACTGGCCATCAAAGAGAAGGCACTGGGCACCGATCATCCGTCCGTTGCCACAACTCTGAACAATCTTGGCCAGACGTTTCTCTTGCGACGTCGGTATGTCGAGGCGGAACCATTGTTTCGGCGCGCCCTCGAGATCCGTGAAGCGCGCTTAGGAAAGGAGCATCCCGATCTAGCCACGACCTTAAATGACTGCGCATCGTTGCTAAGAAAAACAAATCGAGAATCGGAAGCTCGGGAGATGAGTGCCCGAGCGAGTCGAATCGTGGCAAAGAATCGAGACGCCAAGCTTGCTAACCAGAGCATTCACGTGAAAGCGCTTGTCAAGGGCTCACAGGAATTGCATTGAACATGGGTCGCCAGAAATTCGTCTGCCGCAGCTTGCAGAGAGGTCGCGTCGCGGATAGCGCTTGGCGTTCACTCCTGATCAAACAATCGGGATCGGTTGATGCGTTCACCCTTGTAGATGATTTGGGAAATGCGTTCCGTGGCGGTGATGTCTTCGAGGGGATTGCCATCCACGAGCAACAGATCGGCATCGCGGCCCTTTTGGATTGAGCCGATACGACTCTCGGCGCCCAACAGGCGTGCAGCATTGTAGGTAGCGGCCTGGAGAGCGACCTTCGGCGCAATGCCAGCGCTGACCCAAAGCTGAAGTTCACGGTGCAGTGACGGGCCATGAAAGACAAGGAGGTTCCCGGCGTCGCTTCCCACGACCAGCGGGACACCGGTTTGATAGGCTCGCTTGAGGTTATCCTTCGCTTGTTCCAATCCGGCACCGAAAGGTTTGAGCCGTTCAAGCAGCGCTGACATTCTGTCGGAGCGGAGAGCCCTTCGCGTGTTTTCCAGGAGCTTGGCTGGCACCACTTGCTGGACGAGAGACCGTCCCAGGAGCTCATCCGCGTTGACACTCACCTTCGAGAATGCTTCGACAACGCATAACGTTGGATCGTAGCTGACGCCGGCCCGCGCCATTCGTACCAAAAGCTCGTCGGGGATTCGGTCGCGTGCCGATCCATGTTCAATCCCGTTGGCTCCGACCGACAAAGCATCCGTGATGTCCTGAGAATTACCGGTATGCACCACAATAGGGAGTTTTTGGGTCCGGGCTTCGTCTGCAGCAGACTGCAGGAACGGGACCTCCAGTCGGTTGAAGAGTTGCCCGGCCAGGCCGCTTTCCAGGATCGCTTTAATACCATCGACGCCCGCAGCTTTCAGCTCGCGCACCTGCTGTCGGGCTTCCTCTGGCGTTTTGGGTAACCTCACCCATTGCTGCAGCGCGAGCATCTTCATCGCATCTGGCATTCCTTCGAAGAATTCGGTGCCGTGACCGCCCTCAGCCGTGAACATCGGGCCGCATACATAGAGCGCCGCTCCTATCCGCTCTCCCGTCGCAACGACGGTGCGAAGTTTCAGCACATCGTCCAGGCCGTCACCCACGCTTTTGACCGTGGTCACGCCGCTGTACAGCTGCCCTGCCAGGGCTCGCTTCATGATCTTTTCCGGAGCGTAATCCTTGCCCGATTCGTAGATGGCGGCGGGCGCGCCCAAGTGGACATGCATGTCAATCAATCCCGGCAGTACCGTCTTGCCGGAACCTTCGATCACGGTGGCTTTGAGCGTCTCTGCCGATGGCGGCTCTGTTTCAAAAACCTCCTCGATCTTTCCTTTCTTGATGAGGACTGCGCCGGATTCAATCACCCGGCCATCGCCAATGAAAATCCTGGCACCCCGGATCAAAAAGGTGCCGCTGCGCTCCAGGTCCCGCATCAAGAGGCGCGCCTTGCGCAAGTGCTCGCGGCTGAAGGCCTGATAACCGCCAAGGACAAGAAACGGAAGCAGCGCCACCACCACCCAGAGCCGCGCTGAAGTGCGAATCTTTTCATCCTTCTCCCACCGAAAAAGTTGCATGGACAAGAAGGTGCCGAGGAGCAAAGTTGCCAGCAGCGCCAGCAACGAAGGCCAATTTTCAGTGAATGGCTCGTTCCGGAAAAAGATGCCCTGAAAGCCGGTGACGAGATAGGAAGCAGGCATGAACTGACTGATGAGTTGCGCCCACTCTGGAAGCAGCGTAATGGGGAACGTTGCTCCACTCAGAAACAGCATGGGCATATAGAACAACTGGATCAGGACCTGGCTTCCCTGCATGGAGTTGGCTACCGACGCCAGGATCAAGCCAATGGCCCGAAATGCCAGCACTCCGATTGAAATGAGGCCGAAGAGTGCAAACGGCCGTCCCGGCACGGGCATGCCATAGATGAAGTGGGCCAAGCCGAGGACTAACAGAACGATTGGAACGTAGATGACCCAGCCGGAAACCAGTGAGGCCACGAGGAGAGGTGCAGGAGAAATGGGCGCTACCTTGAAGCGTCGGAGGATGTTTGCTTCACGCTCCTGGACGGCACGCAATCCAGCACCAAAGAGGCCATTTCCCAGGATGCCCATCACGAGAACCAGCGAGACAACGTAGGAGATCGTGCCGCCCCGCTCAGCTCTCATGAGACCTGCAAACACGAAAAAGAAAATGAGCGGGAAGAGGTAGTTGAAGAAAATAACCGCCTTGTCGCGAAAGGCGAGCTTCAGATCCACTTTGATCAGGGCCAGATAGCTTTTCATTTATGAAGGGGACTGCCCACGAAACACACGAAAGGACTCTCTACAAGTTTGCCGCTAGGCGACTCGCCATTCCCGCGGTAACCGGCTCCGCTGCGGGTAATGTGGGCGCTAACTTTGTTCGCTTCATTCCCTCAGGCTTTTGCCGGTGAGTTCGATGAAAACGTCTTCGAGGGATGGCCGCTTCAACTGGACGTCCGCAAGTTCGATGCCCTGCTGGTCAATCCACTTCACCAACTCGACCAGAGTCCTGGCGGGCCGGGGTGAATGGACTGTCATCACCTTGCGATCGGCGCTCAGCGTGGTTTTTGACGCAAGGTTCCAGTCGGGTAGTTCAGCTTCCGGGAGAGCTTGCTCGCAACAAACCTCAATCATCGAATGCCCGAGCGTGCGGGCTTGAATCTCGCGCGGCGTGCCGAGGGCAATGATGCGCCCTTCATCCATAATGGCAACGCGGTCGCAGAGTTTCTCGGCTTCCTCGATATAGTGAGTGGTAAGCAGAATAGTGCGCTGTTCTCGCCGCAAGTCCTGAATGAGGGCGTGGATCTCAAGACGGGCCTGCGGATCCAGTCCGGCGGAGGGTTCGTCCAGGAACAATACTTGAGGGTCATTCAAAAGAGCCAGCGCCAGAGCCAGCCGCTGCTTCTGCCCACCAGAAAGCTCGCCGTAAAACTGGCCGCGCTTTTCCCAAAGCAAGAGCCGCTTCAGCAGTGCTTCTCCGTCGACGGTTTTCGAATAGAAGCTGCCAAAAAGCTCAACGGACTCCCCTACCTTAAGTTTGCCCGAGAAGTTTGCCGATTGCAGGCAGACACCGATTCGATCCTTCAACTGCTTGCTGTGCAGACCGGGGTCAAACCCAAGCACAGAGACCTCGCCGCCTTCGCGCTGCCGCAGGCCTTCCAGAATCTCGACGGTCGAAGTCTTTCCAGCGCCATTGGGGCCCAGCAATCCAAACACCTCCCCGGGCTGAATCTCAAAATCGATTCCTTTGACCGCCTGAAAGCTACCGTAGCTCTTGGCCAGTCCCTGTACCCGGATGGGCGGGCTTTTTTCGGCCGTCGGCTGGGGGTCCGTGCTCGATTGGAAGATCTGCAAAATGCCCTGCTTTGAACGTCGTGTATCGATTCGAAGAGTGATGTGAGAGAAACCCGGAACAACGAGACGAAAGCTAGCATGAAGCGGGCACCACCTCAAGAAGCCAGAGAACAGAGGTTTCAGAACTTCGGAAGGACGGGTTCCCCGTTCTCAAGCCCAGTCAAAGTCTCGCTACAAGATCTTGGCCGAGCACTTGCTGTCGTCCATTTCCGCAGCGTCATCCGCGAAAACGGGAAAGCCAGACAGGTTTAGGCGACAGTGGCCTTCGCCAATCGAAACAAGACTGGATTCCGCTTTCCCGGGAATGACGGATTCTAGGTTCTGACCGGATACTCGGTATAGCCAAGCTAGCCGTCGATTGTGACACGTCTGTATTACGATTCTCGCCTTGCTTGAAATCACATTTCTCGCAGGCTATGCTACTCGCCACCATTGAGTCTCAACGAACAGACGGCCTGGAGAGAGTTCATGCAAAGCCATAGCGGCGGCCTGGAAGACTACGGAATCTCCGGACTTGCGGCCACTCACTGGAACCTGCCTGCAGCGGCCCTGTATGAGGAGGCTGTGCGTCGACACGAGGGGCAGATCGCTCGCGATGGAGCGCTGGCAGTCGACACCGGGTTGCACACCGGACGCTCGCCCAACGACAAGTTCATTGTGCAGGAGCCTGACAGTGAAGCCCATGTTGACTGGGGAAAGGTAAACCGCCCGATTACGCCGAGGAGGTTCGATACTCTCTGCAAGCGGCTGTTCGGATCTCTTAAGGGCAAAGAGCTGTTCGTTCAGGATTGCATCGCCGGGGCCGATCCCCGTTTCCGGGTACCCATCCGCATCATCACCGAAACCAGCTGGCACAGCCTGTTTTCACAGAATCTGTTCATTCCCTCAGACGGACGGCTGTTGCCAGAGTTCACGGTGATTGACGTTCCTAGTTTTCAGGCAGACCCAGGGCGGGATGGAACAAACTCGGGAGTGTTCATTCTTGTCAGCCTCGCTCGCAAGCTCATTGTCATTGGCGGGACAAGTTATGCCGGCGAAATCAAAAAATCCATCTTCACAGTTATGAACTACCGCCTTCCTCTAGGCGGCGTATTGTCCATGCACTGCTCCGCCAACCGAGGACCTGGCGGTGATGTGGCTTTGTTTTTTGGACTCTCTGGCACAGGCAAGACGACCCTGTCGGCAGATCCTGAGCGCGGACTGATTGGCGACGATGAGCATGGTTGGAGCGATGAGGGCATCTTCAATTTCGAAGGTGGTTGTTACGCCAAGGTCATCCGGCTTTCTGCTGAAGCCGAACCCGAGATCTACGCTTGCACGCAGAGGTTTGGAACTGTGCTGGAGAACGTCGTCGTCGATCCGGCATCGAGACAGCTCGATCTGAACGACGCTTCTCTTACGGAGAATACCCGCGCAGCTTACCCGCTGCAGTTCATCAGTAATGCCGTAGTTCCCAGCGTAGGCGGACATCCGCAAAACATCGTGATGCTCACTTGCGATGCTTTTGGTGTGCTGCCGCCTATCGCGAGGCTTACACCCGAGCAGGCGATGTATCACTTTCTTTCAGGTTATACCGCCAAGGTGGCGGGTACAGAAAAAGGGCTTGGCAACGAGCCTGCAGCAACCTTCAGTACCTGTTTTGGCGCTCCATTCATGGTGCTTCGTCCCACGGTGTATGCCAAGTTGCTGGGCGAGAAGATTGCCAGACATCAGGTGAACTGCTGGCTGGTCAACACGGGCTGGAGCGGCGGCCCATTCGGAGTTGGGCATCGCATGAAGATTCCACACACACGGGCAATGATCCACGCCGCACTCAGTGGCAAGCTGGCCCGGGTGCCAGCACAACCCGATCCGGTGTTTCGCGTCCTCGTTCCGCAAAGCTGTGATGGTGTGCCAGCTGAAGTGCTGCAGCCACGAACAACCTGGCAGGACCGAGTGGCCTACGACCACGCAGCCAATGACCTGGCCGGCCGGTTTGAAGAAAACTTCCAGCGATTTGCCCCAATCGTGGACGCGCAGGTACGTGAGGCGGGGCCGACAAAGAAGGGGTAAGTCGGCAAGTAGTAGAGCGGAGTAGTCGGGTTTGCAGCTTCGCGCATCACGTCAACCCGGCGAAAGCTGCGGTCTACATTTACAGACAGCCTGGATTCCGGCTTCCGCCGGAATGACGAGCACTCGCTAGTCCTTCCCCCTTTGTCAAGAACGCTACAGCACGCAGGAGCAGCATAGCGCCGAGCGGCGATTGGCTGTCTCGTATCAGGATGCAAGATCGCCGCTGGGGACAGCGGCTCCCACTCTCCATTCCCATTTTCAAGGAGTCAACCATGAATCGAAGCGTGATGGTGCTGTGCGCGGTGACAGCCTGTATTGCCCTGCCTGCGACTGCGGCGAATGATCACAAAGCTTGGAAACGGCATGTCATCACGGAGAATTTTGTCAACTTCGCGGCCAGCGCAGCGGATTTCACCGGTGATGGTCAAGTCGATGTGATCGCCAGCGGTGGTGAAACAGGAGAGGATGTTCTGTTCGTGGCACCGCAGTGGAAGCGCGTGGTTCTGCGAACGCAGCCCAAAGCGATCCACAGTGTTGCCCTGGATGTGGACGGCGATGGAGATCCGGATTTCGTGGGTGCGCAGTATTCGCCTGCATTTCTTTACTGGCTGGAACGGCCCGCCAAGCCGCTTGCGGATCCGTGGCCGCTTCATGTGATCGATGACTCGCGCAAGGGCGGGGTCGATGGCATTCATGGTTTAGCTTTGGGCGATGTAAACCGAGATGGAAAACTGGACTTGATTGCGAACAGCGCGCAGCCCGGAGGGGCCTTCCCCGAATCGCTGGCATGGTATGCGGGGCCGCGTTTTGAACGCCACATCTTTGCTGATCGCGACGCACCCGGGCTGAGCCACTACCTGGGGTTCGGTGATGTGAATGGCGACGGCCGTCCCGACATCGCCAGTGCTGCCAAAGTGGGAAACTGGTTCGCCTGGTGGGAAGCACCAACAGATCCAGCTCACGTTTGGAAGAAGCATCTGATCGCCGAACGGCAAGAGGGTGCCACAAACATTCTTATGGCGGATGTGAATCGCGACGGCAAGACGGACTTCATTGCGAGTCGTGGCCACGGGAAGGGCCTGGTCTGGTACGAAGCTCCACAATGGGTGCCGCACGAGATTGACACCGTCCTGGTCGGGCCGCACACCTTGGCCGTGGGTGATCTTGACGGTGACGGAGACAACGACGCTGCAACTTGTGCGAAGGACTCAAAGGTCCTGGCCTGGTTCGAGAACGATGGGAAGGGAAAGTTCACGACGCATCGGATCTACGAAGACCAGGCGGCCTACGACATCTCTCTGGTGGATATGGACAAAGACGGCGATCGGGATATTCTGGTGGCCGGCCAGGATAGCAAGAATGTGGTGTGGTACGAGAATCCGCTGAAGCGGAAATAGGAGCGGGTCCGCGTTGAGGAGAACGCACCCCCTGGCAAGGCGCACTCAGTGGCAGCGTTGCTCAAACCGTGGCGCGGTGGATCATTCGCTTGAGGTGATGGATCTCTCGCCGGACAGTTTTCAACTGCTTGTGGTCGTGAGCTGCCAGGGCACCATCCCGTTGCTTCTTGAGATCGCGGATTTTGACTTTGAGCTCCGACTTGTTGAGGCCTTTCACCTCATGGTGAACGTGCATGTCAATGCCCAGAGCTGTGCAAAGACCCGCGAGCAGATGTTCCTTATTCATCTGTGAGGCGCCCTTGACAGCTTCGTGTTCGATGCCGGAGGCAATCTCACGCAATTGGGCGACTGTCTTATGTTTCAGTTCTTCATAGGTATGAGACATGAGTGATCCCTCCTCTGAACATTTTCATCGAACGTGGCGCCGCACCGTGGTATGAAAAGCGCCTTTGGAAATGAGTTCGGAGTTCAAACTTTAGCTGCCCGAAGTCGGACAGCCTAAAGGCTGAACTCCAAACCAATTGACTTGGACGGTGACAAGTCGTCGGCAGAACAGTAACAAGCCGCTGCTTTCCAGTACGCCGTCTGACAAGCAAGATTCTGTTGGCCGGCCTTGCACCAACCGCCCTAGGCCGTGCTTTTCGCCTCCCGCCGCACACCGGCTTCGATATGCACGGGCTTGTAGCCGCCGATGGCTTTGAAATAGACGAGGATCGACACATAGATCGCCGCCATCGCCGCCGGTATGAATGAATCGGCCACGAGCGTCCTGCGGTCGCCCCTTTGGTCAGCTTCGATCACACTCTTCTGCTTGTCATCGCGTCTTTCGGCGGGAGTGAGCTTCGCGGCGCCAAGCTTCCTGCCATCAAGCCCTGTGGCATCGCTAAAAAGAAACGGTAAGAAGGTGCTGGGCTTCTCCGCCTTGTATTCTGCAAACAGGGCCGGACTGGCCTTGTACAACTCTTCGCCGGAGAAGCGGTCCTTGGCATAGCCCAAGCCCGGCGCGCCAATAAGACCGGCCGACAACGTTCCAATCCCGCCCATGATCGAGATGGCAACTGCTCCGGTTCGGGGAAAACGATCCGACGCAATCGCGAGCATCGTCGGCCAGAAAAACGTCTTGCCGATGCCATAGACGGTTAATGCAAGCATCGCGCCGCCGAAAGAGACGATGCCACTGGTCAGGTTCAAGCCCAGGCAGGCAAGAATCGAGCAAACCAGCAGAATGCCCACCGGAGAGAGTCCGATTCGTTTCTCGATAAAACCGGCGCAAAAGCGCAGAGCAAACATCGTGGCGGAAGTGAAGACAAACAAAATTTTGCCTTGCTCGGAGGTCAGGATGTTACCGGTAATGTTTTGGATCCAGTTGTCCGTGCCGAGTTCCACTGCTCCCACCAGCAAGTGGGCGACAAACAATGCGAAGAGCAATACCGACCCAAAGGAGAAGCGTGTGATGACAGCTACGGTGATCAGCAGGCCAAAGCCAATGGCATAACCAATATATTTCGCAGCGTCTGGGCTGCTCGCGAAGAGCGGCGTGAGGACACCGCCGAAGAACAACGCCAGAAGAGCACAGGCCACCAGGCTGCCGAGAATGCCCACATCCTTGAACATTTCGCCAAGAGTCAACCCCTTTTCAGACGCTTCCGACCTGGGGAAGTGTTGTCCAAAGAACATGACGCCATAGAAGAGAGTCGGCAAAAGAAAGAGCCCAAGTTGCAGTTTCCAGGACAGAAGCAGTTTGTCGTCGAGCACCCAACCTGCGGCGCTGCCGAGCACCAAGCCGGCCGGCCAACTTGCATGCAGAAGGTTCAAGTAGTGGGTGCGGTTGTGAGAAAAAAGCGTGGCCACCAGAGGATTGGCCACGGCTTCGAGCGTGCCGTTGGCGACTGCGAAGATGAACGTTCCCCAGAAGAGAAGCTCTCCAACGGTCTCCTTCGGCATGCCTGGGCCGGGCGCAAAAGTCACAAACGCAGACAACACATGGAGTGCGAACGCGGCGATTACGAGCTTTCCGTACCCGATCTTGTCGGCGATAACCCCGCCGACAATGATGCCAAAGCAAAAGCCCGTGAAACCAGCCCCGCTGATGTTACCCAGTTCGGTCGACGTAAAGCCAAACTCAGCGCCCCAGTTGTCGAGGATCCCACCGCGGATCGCGAAGCCTACACCGGCCGCTAAGATCGCCATAAAGCCAGCCCAAAGGAGCCGCTTTGCGTTAGTTGGAGTGTTGCTGTCATTTATGCTGTTCATAGGTTTCTGGTTGTTCTCAAGTTTTTGGATGCTCCAGCTTCTGGCGTCGCTGAGAACGAATATCTCAGCCCGATGCGTTCATAAATGGTGAGTCCTTTTTTCAGGAAAAGACTGGAAACCTTGACTTGGCGGGCAATTGGAAGTCGCAGCCTAGCGCAAGGGCGAAATAGGTGTCAATCGATTTCCCCGGCGTGTCCGGTGCAAGGGCTGCCCGGCTCGGCCCGGCCAGAATGAGAACAATCGACGCGCGGGACGGAATGAGGCCGAATGAACCTCGCCCAGACAGCGTGGGGAGCCGCCTTTGACACTCCTGGGTGGCTATGCTACTTTGCCAAAATGAACCTACGAGGATATGGATGTGCGGAACGGGCCAAGGAAATACTTCTGGTTGCTACAGGTTTTCTGCTGTTGACACCCTTGGTTGGTTGTGGCCGCGATTCCTCCAGTCAAACGTCACAAGCCGCCCAGAACGTCATTGAGACAGAGGCCTACAAGGGCAAGATTGAAGTGTCAAAGGTGGGCCTTGCGAAGGGAGAAAATTATCTCGGCAGTGAGGTCTTCTATGTGGAAGGTTCCCTAAAGAATACGGGGAACCGCGTGGTTCAACGAGTCGAGATTACGTTTCTTTTCAGGGATTCGCTCAAGCAGGTCGTTCTGAAGGAATCAAGGAAGGCCCTGGAGTACAAGGGTACGAGAGGGCTCGAAGCGGATAAGGCAACCCGCTTCCAAGTTGCATTTGATCACCTACCCAAAGAGTGGAACTACGTACTTCCCGACCTCGAAGTGAGCCAGGTTACGCTGAAAGAATAACGAATGTCGAAGTGCGAAGCTCGAGGTTGGAGCGTGTTTGGTGTTGCGTCATTCGACATTCACACTTCGAACTTAGCACTTCCCTACCTTCCCAAACTCAATCGATCAATCAAATACTGGGGGAGCTGTGCCGCGACCATCTTGGCCTGCGTCGTTTCAAGAGGATAACTGGTGCGGAAATAGCGCACAATCAGCTCATCCGTGTCGTAGATAACGAATGCCGCTCGTGAATCGTAATCCCGTGGTTGGCCAACCGCGCCGGGATTGACGAGATAACGCTGTTCAGGGTCGATGCGCAACTGGCTCTCGGTTGCACCTCGTTTGATTTCTGGGTTCAACAAACCAGCTCGGCCGTCCTGAAATCGCACGAATCCGCCCTGGATGTGCGTATGTCCAAAGAACGTTACGGGATACCGTGCCAGCGGGAAGTTTTGGAGCGCATCTTCCAAATCGACCAGGTACTGATCTTCATCCAACAGAGAACCGTGCACCAGCGTCAGCGGAGGAACATCCAGCGGGCCCGCCTGAATTGCTTTGAGATAGTCACGATTGTCGGCGGTGAGTTCGTCTTGAGTCCAGAGAGCGGCTCGTTTTGCCAGCGGATTGAAAAGAGAGAGATCCACAAGGCCAAGCGCAGCCTTCTCATGGTTTCCGCGAATGATACGCGGGTTGAATTCGCGAATCCTTTCGATGACTGCGTTGGGATCAGGACCGTACCCCACGATGTCACCACAGCACAAAACCTGGTCATACTGACCGGTGGCAAGTTCCAGCACTGTGTCGAGTGCTTCCAAATTGGAATGAACGTCGCTAAGAATCAGAAAACGCATGGTGGAGACCCGCTGCTACAGCCCTTTCTTCTTTCAGTTGGCGACAAACATCCCGCGGCTGAGCATTTCCTGCTTGAGCTGGGCCTCGGACTGAAACACTATCGCTTGAATCCCAGCGTGCCGCGCCGCTTCAACGTTCTCCAGCCGATCGTCGGTGAAGAAGATCTTCTCAGGTGCAACATCGGCCTTCTTGATAGCTAGTTCAAAAATCCGTGCTTCCGGCTTCATACAGCCGGCCTGGTAGGAAAGCAAGCGCTCCTCAATCGCCCTCAAGATAGGGTAATGCTGGAGGATAAAGTCGAAATGAATCTCGTTGGTGTTGGACAATAGCATTAGCCGGTACTGCTTCTTGAGAGCCTGTAAGAACACTTCGGAAAGCAGCGGTTCCGGCAAAAACATACTTCCCCAGAGCTCCCGAAACTTCTGCATCGAGACGTCCATCCGCAAGCGGCGGCAGACTTTGCGATAGTGTTCCTCTGATGACAACCGCCCCGTCTCGTACTCTGAAACCAATTCGCTGTCTGAAAGCACCGCCATTGCTTCTTCCAACGAGAGCGGGGTCACCTTCAACAGCTCCTGCGCTGCGCGAGAGTGATCGAAGTCGACGATCACCTTGCCAAGGTCAAAATAGATGACTTCGATCATGCGGCAGATGGTAGCGGAAAGAAACGACCAAAGGCAAACGTGAAGTACGGCATGAAAAACTACAAGAACGACGGATGGGATACGAAGCTAGTCGTGCGGGAATCACGATACAACCGCATGGATTCTGTTTCTACCATTGCGCGGCGAGCCTCTACTGTGCGCGTTGAAACTCGATTTCTTCTTCCACTTCAACCGCTTCTTGCAGGTTGGCTTCGCTCAAGCGGGCCAGTTCGGCTTTGCTCTCGAACTTGTCGTTGTACATCTGAGAGTCGGCAACCGTGAATAACTGAGTGAGCTCTACACCGTCGTCCGGATACATCGACATTCCGACGCTGATGCCAAGGCGAACCTCTTTGCCCGACCGAACCTTGAGAACCAGTGCCGTCACGGCCTTGCGGATACGGCAGACGATCTTTTCAGCAGTTTCCCTCTCGGCATTGTAGAGGAAGGCAACAAACTCATCCCCTGCATAGCGAATACAGGTGTCGTATTTTCGCATCTCCTTCTGGAGAATCTCGCTCACCTTGACCAGAACCTCGTCACCCACCTTGTGTCCATACTGGTCATTGATCTGTTTAAAGCTATTGAGATCCATTACCAGCACGGTCATCTTCTCCTTCGTACGTTCGGCCTTCTTCACGTTTTGCTCAAAGGCCATGAACATATAACGTGAATTCGGAAGGCCGGTCAGGGGATCTGTCAAGGAGTTCTCTTCGTAGAATTCGAACGATAGCGCGTTCTGAATCGAGATTGCCGCACGCTCGCTGACGGTTTCCATCAGGCGTACATGGTCTTCCGTAAATGCCTCCTTGTCCCGATCGGTAGAGTAGAGAGCAATCGCTCCGAGAACTGCGTCCTTGACCTTGAGGGGGAAGATCATGGCGTTCACGAGCCGGTGCGGGCGTTCCAGATAGGTCAGGTGTTGAAAGTCGAGTCCTGGATCGGTATTGACCACCTGCTGGCCGAAGGCGATGGAATAGCCTGTCAATCCTTCACCGATCTTGATCCAATTCTTGCTAAGTTGTTCGGAGTATTCTCCCGTCACCATCGCTGGATGAATGATGTCGTTCTTCTTATTCTTCAGGTAGACCACACCGCTCGTGAACGGCACGACGGATTGAAGTTTGGTACAAATGATGCGCAAGGTGTCTTCCAGATTCAGGCTCTTTCCGACCGTCTGGAAAATCTCATGGAGTGCATAAATCTCACGGTGCGTCGAAGCGATCTCGGTGAATCCCTTCTTGCGCAGCCATAGTTTGTGTTCTTGATCGGTGCCGGGTGCACTCTCTGGCAAGTGCGTCTTCTCGGTCTGCTTGCTGACGTCAAGGGCGGCTACTTCTTGCGCTGACGCCTCTGCAACCTTCAAGAACGCATTGACGACTTCAGAGTCGAAGCAGATGTCTGCTTCACTTCGGATAAGAGCAATCGCGTCCGAGACGGCAAGCGGAGTGCGATAGGTGCGCTGGGCCGTCAATGCATCAAAGGTGTCTGCAACGGCCAGAATTTTGGAGCCCAGCGGGATCTCGTGACCTTTCAAACCGAACGGATAGCCGTTGCCATTCACCCGTTCATGGTGGTAGCGGATGATGGGAACGACCGGATATGGGAAATGAATGGGCTCGAGGATATTGGAGCCGATCTCGACGTGGCTCTTCATCTTGGCGAACTCTGAATCGGTCAGCTTGCCAGGCTTCGACAGAATGTATTCGGGGATCGCCAGCTTGCCGATGTCATGAAGCAGTGCGGCAGTACTAAGCGCTTCCAGATCCTCCTGGTTGGTAATCCCCATGCTCTTGGCAATGCCGGCCGCATAAACTTGAACTCTGCGGGCATGCCCGTGTGTGGAGTGATCTTTTGCATCGATGGCCAGCGCCAGCGTCTCGATAATTGACATCTGCAACTGAGACAGCTCCGATAAGCGGCGCGAACTTTCTCCAAGGTTGAAGGAGTAGATTTTGTATGTTGTCAGTACAAAGAGACCGAATGGCACCGCTAAGAGATAGACTGCCGATCCGATGCGAAGCGCATAGTGATTGAACAGCGCAGCGCCGGCCGCAACTGAGAGAAATGCCAGAGTTGGAACCAAATAGTGTTGCTTGAACTCGGCGATGAAATCGACAGATTGCATCAACCAGGTCTTGGTAGTTCGAAGAATGACGTAGAGCAAGAAGTAACTCGTGGAGGCCAGAATGACGGGAAACCACCCACCGAGAACGGCCGGGCTGCAAACCGTGTTGACCACGACATAGATTTTGCCAGCCAGCCAGATGGAGAGCAGGCTTGGCAGGTACCCAAGAGCCTTCTCGGCTGCCTGCGAACGAAATCGAAGGTAGGTTTTGACGACTCCGTATGCAAGAGACAAACCAGCTATTAACGCTGCGCTAGAGGGTCCGAGCAACACAAAAGTTCCAAGAAATACGGCATGGTAATAGTGGATGGGCCTCGTCATCAGAGGCATGGTGACTGTGGCATCGATGAGCCAAATGCCTGCTGCCGCTGCTGGCAGAATCAGCCAACTGGGGAATTCACGGAGCAACGCGGTTTCCCACACCAGGATCGTGAGAACCAACACCAGGCCGGTTCCCAGGATCTGCTTCTCGTGCAACTTTGCTGGATGCTGTCCGTGCGTCATGAGCATGATTGCGTCGTCTCCCGGCCGGAGTTCGTGGCTGAGCACACCTGGTTGCGTCCCGTGCGTTTGGCCTGGTAGAGGTAGGTGTCCGCCTTCTCAATCGTTTCCTTCTGCAGGGAGACCAGATCCATGGAGTCTGCGACCTCAGCTTCCTGTACGCCAATGCTGATCGTGATGGGTTTGCCGTCATCAGCCGTGAATGTTTCGCTAACCAGTTTTCGAATTCCATCCATAATCTGGTGAGCCACGTCAATGTGGGTGTTGGGCAGGATTACCACGAATTCTTCGCCGCCGAATCGCGCTACAACCGTGCCCTTCCGCAGATTCGTACTCAGCACGAATCCCAGCTTGCAGAGAACCTTGTCGCCCTCAGCGTGTCCAAAAGTGTCGTTGATCCTCTTGAAATGATCAATGTCGAGCAACGCCAGGCAGATTGGATATTTCTGCTGCCGAGCGTTGGTGAGTTCCATCTGCAAACGCTCTTCGAAGAAGCGGCGGTTATAGAGATTGGTCAGCTTGTCTGTGATCGCCAGCGTCTGCATTGCGCTAAATTGCCTGGCGTTGCTGATTGCCACGGCGACGTGGCCCGCTACGGTTGAGAAGAGAGTCTTCTCTTGTTCGGTCCAGGAAACGCCTTTTGAACAGCGATGGACGACGACGAGGCCAATGAGCTCAGATTTGAAATAGAGTGGATACGTCAACAAGGCTTGAATCTTGTATTCTTCCAGCTCGGCTCGAAAGTCCTGCAGCGCAGGCTCTTTCAAAGTTTCGTCTATGCACACAACTTCTAACCCGCCCGAAACTTTCTTTAGAAGATTAAAGTTCAGTTTTGCCGTCTTGTTGGCTGGACAGGAAGCCACACCGTGCTTGCAAAACTCAAAGTATTTGGCCGCTGGGTTATCTTTCCCCAACGTGATAATGACGCAACGGTCAGCGGGCAGGTGCTCAGCCAGAAGTTGCGCAGAGATTTTCAGAATGTCGGCATAGTCAGTGGACTCATACACAGCCTTAATAATTGAGTCGATCTTCTCAACGAGTTTGCGTTTGAGATTGGAGTCGGAATCCCCTCCGGTTTCCTGTGAGGGTTCGCGCTCGCTGGCGAGCTGAGCCGAGATGAGAGCAATCTCACGTGACATCTCGTTGGCCTTTTCGAACTTCCCTGTTCGGCGAAAGATATCTTCCAGAGTCTTCTTAGCCGGCAAGTAGCGAGGGAATCTGTCGGCGACATCCTCTAACAACTCGATCGCTTTGGAGTAGGACTGATACTTCACGTAAAGCTCAGCCTCAACCATGATGTCGAAAATCTCGTTTTCTTCTGCCACTGGAGTCGTCCTCGTCTTGATCTCAAAAGCTCCCTAGTTCGGTGCTTCCGATTGCAGCTTCTCAGCCAAACCTTTAAGTGTTTGTAATTAAGATATTTACGTGAGAAGTGGCCTTGCTGCACGACGGGACGATCGGTCAAAAAGTCTGAAAAATAGACTCTTCGCCAAGGCACTGAACCAGCGAGGAAGGGCCAAGCAGGATGGGGAATAAGGCTGCTTTTCCCAACGCCTAGTCTTATGAGGAAGGGCATTGAGATGCCACACTTTTAGCGTCTGGGTGGGGATGAAGTCGCCTCAGAAAAGCCAATTACCGAACTCTAAGGACCCCGGGGAACCCTCGACACGGTTGAGCAATCTGGAAGGGGAGCGGAAGGATTGCCCGTGTTCGGCCCCTTTTGCTGACCAACTCACCACTGGGTGGCAAGGCTTGTTCAGTGGGTTCAGGAGTCTGCGGCTTCCTCAGCGCGCCCTGACGTCGTAGCACCACAGAACGTCGAAATCCCGAACATAAAAGCGTCCGTTGGAAACGACTGGGTAGGCCCATGCTTTGGACTGGCCCCTCTCTGGTTGGCCTGGCGGAGTGAAGCGACCCTTCTCACGATATCCTTCAGGTGTCGCCTCAACCAATGCCAATTCCCCATTTTCCCCATGCAGATACAACCGGCTGTCGGCATAGCAAAGTGAGCCAGCGCCAACGGCTCGCTCGGTCCATTTCACGTCGCCCGTCTTAAATTCCGCGCACACGAGGGCTTGGCCGGTGGTACCGAACAAGTAGTCGCCGAGCAACACCGCGCCACCGATCGCGGTGGGTAGTTTGGGTGAGGCGTACACTTGTTCGACTTCCGGAGAACCCTGGTTCATGATGAGTCTAATGAGACCTGCTCCACCTCGACCCGTGGCACTATAGATGTAGCCCTCGCGGCTAACGGGTGTCGGGATGTTGGCTGGGCTGCCCTGAGCGGTCTTGTCATAGCGCCAAAGAAACTTCCCGCTTCTTGCGTCAATCCCGACCAAGCCCTTTTGGAGAAATTGGACGTACTGTTTGACCCCGGCCACCGACGTAACAACCACAGAGGCGTAAGCCGCCTGTTCACCACCTGGCACGGCCGATTTCCAGAGCAACTTGCCTGTCTTTTTGTTGAGAGCAACGAGAGTGGCGTCAGGTCCACCGGGCGTACACACCATGACGTCGCCGTCAATCAACGGAGATTCGGCATAGGCCCAGATGCCCGGCTGCCCGCCAAAATCAGTGCGGAGATTCTTTTGCCATCGCACTTTTCCCGTGGAGCGTTCTAGACAAAGCAGGTCACCATCGGATCCCAGGGCGTACAGCAAATCCCCGTCCACCGTGGGCGTGGAACGTGCCGCAGGATAGCTCGGCTTCTGGTCCGAGTTTCCCACCTTGCCTAGCAGCCTGTCGGACTTAAGTTCGGCAGCTGCGATGTGTCGGTAGAAGGAGCCGCCGAATCGAAGTAAGCTCGGCACAGCGTCTCGGCGACAAGCAACGTTTCGTTTAGGCAGCTTCAG
>Ga0187893_10002020_pt1 | contig 45982 bp, 37 predicted proteins | sample MA1701074metaG_FD_139574 | JGI IMG/M metagenome (GOLD analysis project Ga0187893, IMG submission 139574) | White microbial mat communities from a basaltic lava cave in the Kipuka Kanohina Cave System on the Island of Hawaii, USA - MA170107-4 metaG ... | reverse complement strand
TCAGGTCGTCGGCCGGGCCTTCGAAGCGCTGCACGAACGCCGCCGACACGCGATGCTGGCCCGCCTTGATATGCACGGTCGGCGTCTGCATCGTCAGGCCGTTCGGGTCCTGCTCGTTCATGCGCGGGTTGATGTCCATCAACGCCACGCGGGCGCCGTCGATCGAGACTTCGATCTTCTCGCCAGCATAGGGGCCGCCGAAAAGATCGCCGGTCGGGCCCATGTGCAGCATGATCTTGAACAGGTAGTCGCCGTCGGCGGGGAACGAATGCAGCACCGACAACCCGCCCCGCGTGCCGAGCGGCGCGCCGTCGACGTGCCGCATCTGCGACGCGGTGCGCGGCACCTTCCACGTCGTCGAGGTCGCCGAGGCGTGGCGATCGCCCACCGCGAGGCGGCTGATCTGGCTGGCGGCGCGCAGATACCCTTCCATCAGCGTCGACGAAATCGTCTGCGAGTCGGCAATGTTGTCGAAGCCGTCGCTGATGGTGTCGGCCGGCAGGAACTGGTTGACGTCGACGTCGATCGCGAGCAGGTCCTTGACCGCGCGCGCGTATTCAGCGCGATTGAGGCGCTGCGACGGACGCCATCCGGGATTGGGATTGAGCGCGGCGGCGCGATCGATGGCGCCCTCGAGGGTGGTGACGAAACTGGTCAGCGTTTCGGCAGCGGGACGCCGTGAGCCGGCGGGCGGCATCATGCCGGCGCGGAGCTTCCGGATAATCTTCTCGGCAAGCTCGGGATGCTCGAGTAAGGTCGCGGCATCGAACGACTGCAGCGACATCGTGCCCGCCTTGGTGCGGTCGTTGTGACAGGTCACGCAGTACTGCTTGAGCAGCGCATTCTGCTCGGCCGCCACCATCGAAGCGGCCGCCGGCGCGTGCGAAACCACGGGCTTCACAGGTGACGACGCCACCGGCCTGGCAGGTGGCGACACACCTTTAGGTGTGTCGATCGCAGCCTGTTGCGCCGCGAGCGTCACCGGCGCCAGCACGAGCAGAGCGAACGCGATTCGCTTCATCGGATCAACACGACACGCACTTGTTGTTGTTCTTCGATCCGAGCTTTTCGAGCAGCTTCAGCGTCTCCGGCCACGGCTGCACGCGCTGCACCGGACCGTTGGCCATGTCGGCCACCGTCTGCCCTTCGCGATTCACCGTGGTCACGTCCGCGCCCTTCGCGATCAGGTAGAGGATGCTGTCGTTGTCGCCGCGCGCGGCGGCGTGATGCAACGCGGTGTTGCCATCGTGATCGGCGGCATTGATGTCGGCGCCGGCCACTTCGACGAGGAACTTGATGCCGGGGAGGAACCCCGCCGGCGAGTGAGTGTGCGAGTTGGCGGCGAAGCCCTCGCCGAATCCCACGCCCGCGGCCGCCTGCAGCGGCGGCACGCCGGGACCGCCGATTGGAATCGGCGGCAGATTCGACACGTCCCGCGCATCGCGAGCCGCGCCGGTGTCGCCCAGCGCCCGGCGGCCCGCCGGACGCATCGTCGGAATGTGCGGATCGGCGCCGGCCTCGTAGAGCAGCTGCATCGCTGCGACGTCGCCGGCGAAGGCGGCGCGCCAGAACGGCGTGGCGCCAATCTCGTCGACGCCGGCGAGATCGAAGTTGTATTCCGAGTACCACACCTTCTTGGTGAGACGCACGTTGGGATCGGCGCCCTTGTCGACCAGCGCCTTCATGAAGTCAATGTGGGTAATGGCCTGCTGATTGAACGCGCGCGGCTGCGGATACAGCGCCCGCGGCGCCCACTGGACGTTGAGCGCGGCATAGAGCGGCGTCACGCCGTTGGTTGCGGCCGCGTTCGGATCCGCGCCCTGCTCGAGCAGCCACGTGGCGAGATCGAAGTGACCGTTGATCGCCGCAATCAGCAACGGGCTGGTCTTGTCGCCGCCGCTAATCTGATTGACACTCGCGCCCGCCGCCACCAGCGTCTTCGCCGCGTCGAGATAGCCGCTGCGCGCCGCCAGGATCAGCGCGGTGTGCCCGCCCTGCGTGTCGATCAGCTCGTTGTAGAAGAACGGACGATCGATTCCGGCTTTGCCGCCGCCGAAACGACCGAATCCGCCACCACCACCGCCCCCCGCACCTGGCGCACCTGGCGCACTTGGCGCACTTGGCGCACTTGGCGCACCTGGCGCACCTGTCGTCGTGATCGGTCCATTTCGACTCTGGCCGTTGCCGCCGACCTGGTTGCCGCTGCCGGAGGATTGCGCCAGGAACTCCTGTTCACGGCTGCTGAGATTGCCGACGTTGTTCACCTTAGAGGTCGCCTTCAGGTCGGCGCCGGCTTTGATCAGCGCCTTGATGGCTTCAACGCGATTGTGCGACGTGGCAAACATCAACGGCGTCTGGCCGAAGGTCTTCTCCTTCGCCTCGATCTCGGCGCCGTTCTCGACGAGTATCGTCACGGCCTGCGGGTTGCCAGACGCCGCCGCCAGCATCAGCGGCGTGGTGCCAAGGGCGTTGGCCGCTTTCACGTCCGCACCACCCGACACGAGCGCGGCAATCACGGTCGCGTGCCCCAGATCGGCGGCCATCAACAGCGGCGTATATCCGCCGAGGCGCGTCGTCGCTTTCACATTCGCGCCGGCGTACAGCAGCATCTGCGTCAGCTCGGGATCGCCGTTGCGCGCGGCCCAGTGCAGGGCCGTCATGCCGTCGCCCTGAGCGGCGTTGACGTCTGCGCCGTTCTTCAACAGCGCGCGGACGGCTTCCGTGTCGCGTTTCATCGCGGCGTCGGCCACCGGCGCGGAGGCGGCCTGGAGCCACGCCCCGAACGCGATCACGAACGCAGCGAAACCGAAGTGTCGAATCGCTCTCTGCATAACTACTCCGCTGCCGTCGTCGCGGGCGGCACGGTCTTCAGATCGAAGCGCCCGCTGCTGTCGCCGAACGTCGTCATGTCGTCGAGACCGATGTCCTGCAGCAGCGACAGGAACACATTCGCCATCGGCGTGCCGTCGGCGGCCCTGAGGTGCAGGTTGCCGCGCAGCGCGCCGCCTGCCTTGCCGGCCAGGAACAGCGGGCATCGCTTGTGGTTGTGCACGTTCGAGTTGCCCATCGGCGAGCCGTAGATCACCAGCGTGTTGTCGAGCAGGTGGTGCTCGCCGTCCGGCGTCTCCTTGAGCTTCTTCAGGAAGTACGGCACCAGGCCGACGTGGTAGCGGTTGATCTTCATGAAGTCGGTGACGCGATCCTCGCGTTCGCCGTGGTGCGACGCCGGGTGGAACGCGGCGCGGACGCCGCTCTCGGGGTAGACGCGCGCCGAACCGTCGCGGCCCAACTTGAACGAGAACACCCGCGTCGTGTCCGACTGGAATGCCAGCACCTGCAGGTCGTACATCAGTTTCACGTGATCGCCGAAATCGTCCGGCACGCCGATCGGCGCCGCCGGCAGCTCGCGCGCTTCCCCGCTCGAGTTGTGCGCCTCGACGCGCTGGATGCGGCGCTCCACTTCACGCACTTCGTTGAGGTACTGATCCAGACGGGCGCGATCGGCGGCGCCAAGCTGCCCCTGCAGCCGGGCCACTTCCTGCGTCACCCAGTCGAGAATGCTCTTGTCCTTGCGCCGATGCGCGGCGCGCTCGGCGGGCGTGGCGCCGACGCCGAACAGCGAATCGAACGCCGCGCGCGGATCGCGGATCATCGGCAGCGGCGTTTCCGGCGTCGACCAGCTGATGCTGTCGGTGTAGGCGCAGCTGTAGCCATACGCGCAGCCGCCGGCCTGATCGACCGTCTCGATGCTCAACTGCATCGACGGAATCGCCGTGTCCTGACCGAACCGCTGCGCATAGAGCTGATCGAGCGACGTGCCGGCCAGCACGTCGGAGCCCTGCGTCTTCTTCGGATGCGACTGCGTCAGGAAGACCGCGCTCGATCGGAAGTGATCCGCGCCGATCTCCGGCAGCGAGAACGCTTCGGCGTTGCGCACGTCGGTGTTGCTGACGATGGTCAGGTAGTCGCGGAAGGGTTCCAGCGCCGACAGCGCGCCGGGGCTGAGGTCGAACGCGGTGCCGACCTTCTCGGGCGACCACATGTGCTTGCTGGCGCCGAACACCGTGGCGCCCGCCGAGCCGTGCACCATCTCGATCGCCGACATGCGAATCTTGCGGCGCGCCGCCTGCGCGAACGCCGCCGGCGTCATCGCGTCGAGCAGCGGCAGCGTCATGGTCACGCCGAGGCCCCGCAGCATCGTGCGCCGTGAGATGTGCTTCTTCGTCAGGAACTCCATCGCGGTCTCCTCATCGGGCCGTCAGGCCGTCGGGCCTTCAGGCCATCAGCTATCGGGCTTTGTCGTTTCTGGCCTCTTCAGTCGTGGTCGCCGCCGCTTCCCCTCGGCTCATCTGGAACGCGCGGCTGTTGACCACGCCCATCACGAACGCCGAGAAGCGGTTGTTGTCTTTCGCCGCGTCGCGAATGATCTTGCGAATCGCCGGCATGTCGAAGTACTCCACGCGCCGGCCGAGGCTGTAGGTCAGCAATCGCTCGGTGAAGCTGAGGACGAACAGGTCCTGGTGCTTCAGCAGCGCGGCGCGCAGGCCCGCCGGACCGTTCATCTTGGTGCCGTCGTAGAGATCGCCGACCGCATCCACCGGCGCGCCGTTGTCGCGAATGCGCCAGCGACCCGTCACGTCGAAATTCTCCAGCGTCAGGCCAAGCGGATCGATCACGCGGTGGCACGAGCTGCACTGCGGGTTGGCGCGATGCTGCTCCATCCGCTCGCGCGTGGTCAGCAGTTTGTCGCCGGCCTCGGCCTTGGTTTCGTCGAGCGACGGCACGTTCGGCAGCGGCGGCGGCGGCGGCGAGGCCAGCAGCACTTCCATGATCCACTTGCCGCGCAGCACCGGCGACGTGCGATCGGCCACCGACGTCAGCGCCAGGATGCTGCCCTGGCCCAACAGCCCGCGCCGGTTCTCGTCGGTCAGCGTCACCCGGCGGAACTCCGGGCCGTTGACGCCCGGGATGCCGTAGTGCCGCGCGATGCGCTCGTTGATGAACGTGTAGTCGGCGGTCAGCAGGTCGACGACGCTGCGGTCTTCGCGGACGATGCTCTCGAAGAACAGCTCGGTTTCCTTCTTCAGCGCCTCGCCGAGCGCGTGATCGTAGTACGGGAAGAACAGCGCGTCGGGATGGATCTTGTCGAGGTCCTGGAGCCGCAGCCATTGCGATCCGAAGCGCGTGGACAACGCTTCGGCCTTCGCATCCTGGAGCATGCGCTTGACTTGCGCCGCCACTACGCCCGGCGCGCGCAGCGTGCCGCGCTGCGCGATGCGCAGCAACTCGTCATCCGGACCGAGGCCCCACAGGAAGAATGACAACCGCTCGGCCAGATCGAGATCCGTGATTCGGAAACTCTGTCCGGCGCGAAGCGTGGCCGGCGCCTGCTCGAGCCGGAACAGGAACTTCGGGCTCGCGAGAATCGCCTGCAGCGCCATGCGAATGCCCGACTCGAAGTCGCCACCGTCCTTGCGCCCCTGCTGATAGAACTTGTTCAGCCCCTCGAGGTCCGCGGCCGCGAGCGGCCCGCGATACGCCTGCGTGGCAATCCGCCGGATGATCGCAGTGGCGCACGCCTGCTCGTCGCTCACCGACGTCGGGCGGCAGCTGAAGATCTTGCGGCGGCTCGGCGTATCGGACACGCCGGTCACGGTGAAGGGGCCGGTGACGGCGAATTCGCGGAGATGAGGCAGGGTGGTGATGCCGAAACCCGCGCCGATCTGCGAATCGGCCAGCGTGTGATCGATGGGCGGCATCAAGTCGTCGGGCACCGCGTCGAAGCGCGCCACGAACGCCGCCGCCACGCGATGCGTGCCCGCCTTGACGTGAATCCGTCCGGTCGTGATGTTCATGCCGTTCGGATCCGCCTCGCTCATGCGCGGATTGATCTCGAGCACGGCGACGCGCTCACCATCGATCGACACCTCGAGGAGCTCGCCGCGAACGGTGCTGCCAAACAGCTGCCCGGTTGGAATCGAGTGCAGCTGCATGCGGAACGAATATTCGCCGTCCGCCGGGAACGTGTTCAGCACCGAAATACCGCCGCGGGTGCCAAACGGCGTGCCTTCGACGTGCCGCATCTGCGAACCCGTGCGCGGCACCTTGTAGGTGGTCGCCGACGGTTCCGCCTTCGGATCGCCAACCGCGAGCGAGCTGATGCGATTGGCCGCGCGTAAATACCCTTCCATCAAGGTGGCCGAGAAGCCCTGCGCGTCGGCGACGTTGTCGAATCCGGCGCTGATCTGATCCGGCGGCAGGAACGCGGTGGCGTCGACGTCGAGCGAGAGGAGCTGATGGATGGCGCGGGCGTACTCAGCGCGATTGAGCCGCTGGAACGGGCGATAGCCGGGATTCGGATTCAGGGCCGCAGCGTGATCGAGCCGAGATTCCATCGAAGCCGCGAACGCGTCGATCACGGGCGCGTCGGGACGCCGCGCCCCGGGCGGCGGCATCATGCCCGAGCGCAGCTTGCGGACGATTTTTTCCGCGGTGTCGGCGATCTGCGGATCGATACCAACTTTCGCCGCATCGAAATTCTGCAGCGACAACCCGGCGGCGTTGTTCTTGTTGCGATCGTTGTGGCACGTCGCGCAGTACTGCTTCACCAGCGCGGTCTGCGATTCGAGCACAGACATGTTGGCGTGAGACACCGCCATCGTTGGCGCAGGCGAAGGTTTCTGCCTGGCAAACACACCGGTACCCAGTGCCAACACCAGTGAAGACACAACGACTGCCGAAATCTTCTGCATCCTACGCGACCCCCGACGCGGGGCCTTCTTCGCCACCGCGGTTGTAGCACTAACTGTGAGGATTTTCAACGACTTAGCGGCTTTTTGTGTCAGCAATTGTCACGGTTTGGCCCGACGCCGCGTCCGAGTCCCTAAGGCATCTGCCCCACCAGGGAAAACTGGCCAGAATTGCCGAGATCTTCGCCGTGTTACCCTTTGCCAACCCTGAGGAGGGCGCATGGATCGTCCGAAATCCATCTCTCGGCGGCGGGTATTGGCGGCTGGAACAGCCGGAATTGTCGGCGCCGCACTCCCGATCGCCGGTCAAAGTCCCGACCAGGCGGCCCGTCCGAAGGTGCCCGCCGACCCCACGAAAGTGCAGGGGCCGCTGGCCACCGACGTCGGCAACCGGTCGCCGTTCGAGCGGCCGAAGCGCGTGTCGTTCAGCGATCGACGGACCTCGAGCCTCAGCCCGCTTCAGGATCTCGACGGCATCATCACGCCGTCGGATCTCCACTTCGAGCGGCATCACGCCGGTGTGCCGACCATCGATCCGAAGCAGTACTCGCTGTTGATCCACGGCATGGTCGATCGCCCGTTGGTCTTCACACTCGACGATCTCCGGCGCTTCCCGGGCAAGTCGATGATTCGGATGATCGAATGCTCGGGCAATGGCGGCCGTGTCTACCGCCGCGAAGGCAACATCACCGATCTCACACCGCAGCAGATCGACGGTCTCACCAGCACCAGCGAATGGACGGGCGTGCCGCTCGCCACGCTGCTGCGCGAGGCCGGCGTGTCGCCAAAAGCCACGTGGTTCCTCGCCGAAGGTATGGACGCGGCGGTGATGACGCGGAGCATCCCGATCGCGAAAGCGTGGGACGACGCGTTGATCGCCTATGGGCAGAATGGCGAGTCGCTGCGTCCGGAGCAAGGGTATCCGGTTCGGTTGTTCCTGCCCGGCGTGGAAGGCAACGCCAGCATCAAGTGGCTGCGCCGCATCGAGCTGGCCGATCAGCCGTTCATGACGCGCGAGGAGACCGCGAAGTACACCGATCCGCTGCCCGACGGCACGGCGCGCATCTTCAGTCTGGATATGGACGCGAAGTCGCTGATCACCGAGCCGGCGTTTCCGGACAAGCTCACCGGCCCGGGCTGGTGGGAGATTCGCGGGATCGCCTGGACGGGCCGCGGCAAGATCGCGCGGGTCGAGATCTCCACCGACGGCGGCAAGACGTGGCAGCACGCCAAGCTCGACGAGCCGGTGCTGCCGAAGTGCCACACGCGGTTCCGTTTTCCGTTCGAGTGGAAAGGCGGCGAGACGATCATCGCCAGCCGCGCCACCGATGAGACCGGCTACTCGCAGCCGACCTACGACGTGCTGCTCGCCGCGCGCGGGCCGTCAACGGCCTACCACTTCAACAACATCCGCGGCTGGAAGATTCACGCCGACGGCACGGTGAAGTTTGCCGGAGGGCTGTGATGGCGCAGAGATCCCAGGGCCGCAGATGGCGCAGAGTGTGTTGGCTGGTCCCGGTGCTGGCCTGTGCTGGACTCGCCACCGTCATCGGCCAATCAAGGACGCCGGCGCCAAAGCCGCTGGGAATTGGCCGGGCCGCAACCGCTGAAGAGATCAAGGCGATTGATATCGACGTGATGCCCGACGGCCGCGGCTTGGCGGGGGGGAAAGGTTCAGTGGCGGAGGGTGCGTCGGTGTACGCGGCGAAGTGCGCGTCGTGCCACGGCAAGAGCGGTGAAGGCGCGACGGCCGAACGGCTGGTCGCTACCGACAGCGGCAAGAACTTCGACTTCGCGACCAACGGCAAGCTTGTCAAGGCGGTCGGCAACTACTGGCCGTATGCGACGACGTTGTACGACTACACGTATCGCGCGATGCCGTTCATGCAGCCGGGGACGTTGACGCCGGATGAAACCTACGCCGTCACCGCGTTCATCCTGGCGCTCAACAAGGTGATTTCCGACGACGCGGTGATGGACGCGAAGACGCTGCCGGCAGTGAAAATGCCGGCGCGAGATCGCTTCGTGATGGATAACCGCAAGGGCGGGAAGGTGGTGAAGTAACTCTTGGTGCCTCGTGCCTCGTGCCTGGTGCCTGTGCCTCGTGCCTCGTGCCAAGGCCAGGGTGCCGCGGCTCACGTCCAAAGCGCGGAGGTGTCCATGTTCCGCGCCATCGCCCTAGCCGCCGCAATCGCGACCGCGTCACCCGCCGTTGCGCAGGTTGCTGACGCCGTCAGAATCGGAGCCGTCAACCTCGCCTACATCGCCCGCACGAGCAAGATTGGCAAGTCCGAGCTCGCGAAGATTGAAGACGCGGGCCGCAGGAAGGCCGCCGAGATCGACGGCAAGGCCGCGGAGCTGCAGAAGCAGCAAGCCGATCTTCAGAAAACATCCATCGGCCTGTCGCCGCGCGCCGTTGCGGACCTGCAGCGCACGTTCGACAAGTCGCGTGTGGAGCTGCAGCGGTTTCAGCAGGACGCGCAGGACGAGATGGCGGCGATGCAAACCAAGTTCGAGCTCGATTTCCGCGCGCGACTGGCGCCGGTCATCGACGAGATTTCGAAGGAAAAAGGCCTGCACTTCGTCTTCGGCCTCGAAGAAGCCGCAATCGTGTGGTGGAGTCCGAGCGTCGACATCTCGGACGAAGTCGTGAAACGTCTCGACGCAGGGAAGTGACGGAAAGCCACTTCCCTGTCGAAAACCTACCGCTGCTACCGCTGCTGCTGCGAGCCCACCGGTTTCAACACGGTGAGATCCTGCGAGTCCACTGAGTACTCGGTGAAGGGCTGGTACATCTCATCCCAGCTCTGCTCCGACCAGTACACTTCGAGATGCGGGCCGGGGTTCCACTTGTTCCGCACCGAGTTGTCGTAGACGCCGAGCCCGAGGATCTTGCTGCCCGCCGGAATCTTCAGCGGTTCCTTCAGCTCGTAGTTGAACTGCCAGTTGAAGTCGAACTTCGGCACGTTCAGGATCGTCTGCTCGCGGCCGTCGGGATAGACGATCACCCACCTCAAGCTCTTGCCGCGCAGATGCATGTGCGGCGACATCGCATACAACGTGATGTCTTCGGTCACGGGCGTGATGCCGGTCAGCCGCCAGTTTTCCGCATACGGCGGAATGTTCGGGGTGTTGCGGCCGCGGCGCGTGCTGCCGGGATCGGCCTTGTATTCCACCTCGCGCCCCTCGGCGCGATAAATCGACAGGCCGCCTTTCGTGGTCGCCAGCGGATCGCCCGCCTGGCGGATCAGCACTTCGTGCGTCACCGGCACCTTGTTGAACCAGATGCCGAGCTTGGTGCGATCTTTTTCCGGCTTGCCGGTCGGGTTGTAGTGCAGCTGCCAGTTGATGTACTTGCCGCCGGGAATGCGCTTGCCGATATTCGCGCGATGGTGATCGAGACCGCGGCCCGGCACCCACGACAACAACTTGCTCGACCCCGGCAGGCCGCTGTCAGTTGACGGCAATCCGCGCGAGCCGCGATCGCCAATCACCTTGCCGTCCTTGTCCACAATGCGGCCGTTGACGAGCGACGCGCCTTCGGGAATGTCGACGAAGAAGATGCCGGCGTGGTGCAGCACGGCGCGGTTGCTCGGCTTGAGCTCGACGATCTCCGCGAAGCGGTCCTCATTCCACGGCACCTTCGAGTAGAACATCTGCACGCCGAGCTCGCCTTCCGCGGGGATGTCGAACTCGACCGGCATCTCGAGCACCACGTCGGGCTCGGTGCCGTTGGTCCATCCGGTGGCAAACGTCGGCGACGCCGGCATCTCGGCGGCGTGGCCGCGCGCGGCGCCGCCATCCACCCAGGCCGCGATGGTGTCGATCTCCTTCTGCGACAGGCTGATGTCGTTGCGCATCGGGAGCGTCTGCGTCATGTCGGCGCCCCAGGGCGGCATTTCGCGCGCGACCACTTTCGATTTGATCGCCCGCGCCCACGGCCGCGCATCCTCGTACGAGAGCAGCGACATCGGCGCCACTTCGCCGGGCCGATGGCAGTTCGCGCACTTGGCGTACATGATTGGCGCCACGTCCTTGGCGAAGGTGGGCGCAGGATTGGCTGACCGGCCCTCCGGCCCGGTCGCAGGAGACTGCGCGGTGGCGTTGAACGACGCGAGGGTTGCCGCTCCGACCACGAGCAACGCGAGACGTTTCATAAACGCTCCTTAACCGACGAATTCTACCCTATTTGGGCGCGCCGGCGGCGCACGACGGCACGGCTTCAACGGCCGACGTCACGTTGATGCGGCTGACCTTGTCCTTGATCAGCAGGCCGCGAATCACCATGGTGTGGTCGCGATGTTGCGGTAGGTTGAACTCGCTGATGCCGATCAGCCTGAAGGTGTTCTTGCCCAGCGGCGCGGTTTTCGGAATCTCGTCGCCTGGTGCCTGATTGGCAAGGCTCGCGACCGGATCGGTGGCGGCCACCAGCATCCACGTGGTGCCCTGCTGACGCAGGCACCCGGTGACGGTGACAATCTCCACCTTCTTGGTCGGGGCTGCCTGCACGATCAATCCGATCAGAACAGTCACGATCAACACGCGGCTATCATAGCCGACCAGTGTCTCCTTCGACTCACGATCGAGCGAACCAGGTTCGCTCGATCGCTCGCTCAGGACTCGTGGCGCTTGCGCTGTTCAGCGGAACGCAAGCGCCACTCGCCCACGAGTCGGAACGCACGCGGGTCACGTTGCAGCTGCAATCGAACGGCCGCTTCACGCTCGACGTCACCAACGATCCGCTGTGGCTGCTGTTGCGGCTCGAGACGTTTGCCGGCGGCAGCGTGCCGCCGAAAATCACGCCGGAGCAACGCGATCAACGGCTCGCGCAACTGACCGGGGTCTTCGCCGATCGCATCGTGTTGTTCGTTGATGCTCACGAAGTGCGGGCGAGCACCGTCGAGTACATTCCGCCGTCTGTGCCTCCTGCGGCCCTGGGTTCCTCTGCGCCGTCTGCGGCCTTTCGTCTCACCGGCGCGATGCCGCGCGACGCCACTCGCCTGCGATGGCTCTACGGACTGGTCGCCGATCCCTATCCGCTGGACGTGCGCCAACCCGACGGCTCCTCCACCGTGGAATGGATCCAGGGCGCCAACTGGAGTGACGTGATCGATCTATCGCGCTCGTTCGCACGGCCGACTCGCACCGACATTGCGCTGCAGTACCTCTGGCTCGGCTACACCCACATTCTGCCGAAGGGCCTCGATCACATCCTGTTCGTGCTCGGCATTTTCCTGCTCAGCCCGCACTGGAAGACGATGCTGCTGCAGGTGACGGCATTCACCGTGGCGCATTCCATCACGCTCGGGTTGTCGATCTACGGCGTCGTGTCGCTGCCGTCGCGCGTGGTCGAACCGCTGATCGCGCTGTCCATCGCGTACGTCGCGATCGAGAACCTGGTGACGCGCGAGCTGAAACCGTGGCGTCTCGCGCTGGTGTTCGTGTTCGGCCTGCTGCACGGGCTGGGCTTCGCTGGGGTGTTGAGCGGGCTGGGCTTGCCGCGCCACGAGTTCCTCACGGCGCTGCTGACGTTCAATCTCGGCGTCGAAGCGGGTCAGCTGACGATCATCGCCGCGGCGTTGCTGGTCACGGCGCCATTCATGAAGAAAGGCTGGTATCGCCAGCGGGTGGTGATACCAGCCTCGGTGATGATCGCCGCCGTCGGCGTGTACTGGACCGTCACGCGGCTGCTGTCATGATTCGCGGCTGCACGGCGAGGCGCAGGGAGGCCAGCCCGATTCCGAACACCACACCGCCGGCGGGAAACACAATCCACGGCAACGGGCTCAACGGCGTCGGCGGCACCAGCAGCATCGCCCCTCCGAGCACGAGTGACGCCGCACCCCAGGTGGCGATGGCCCCGGCCCGGGCCAACGCGAACCCGAACAACATGTGACCGATGGCATAAGACAGCGACGTCACCACGATCATCGGGTGGGGCGGCGTGAAGAACGGCCCGGACAGTTCCGCCAGGTGCGGTGCGTCACGGGCAATGACCGGCCACAGGAACGCCGTGAACATCCCGGTCCCGGCAAAGAGAATCGTACCAACGAACGCCAGCGCGAAGCCGGCGCGTTCGAGCGGACCCGCCACCGTGAACTGCCGCTGTGCGAACCCAGCAAGCCGATCAGCCCGAGCGCGGCAGCCAGGAAATGAAACGAGTGCGACACCATCCACTGCTGCGTTCGACCAATGTCGGCGCCGGCGAACGTGCCCCACGGATGCACCAGCGTCCACAACGCCAACGACAGGCCCGACAGGACCATCGACGCGCCGGTCAACGCTCGCATCGACATCTGCTCTGGACGATCGTTCGCTGATTCACGCCGGCTGCACTCATCGACTGCTCGTGCTTCCCGCGGGCACGAACTTCTGAATGCGCTGGCCGTAGGTATCAGCGGCGTAGACCGCGCCCTTCGAATCCACGACGATGCCGTGCACCCAGTCGAACTGGCCGGGACCGAGGCCCTGCGATCCCCACGTGGCCACCAGCTTGCCGTCCTTCAACGACAGCTTGTGTAGCCGTTCGAGCGCGTGATCGGCGATGAACGCAAAGCCATCGTCGCCTTTCCGTGAGATGCCGATGTCCCAGGGATACCAGCCCTCGACTGTGATCTCGCGCAGGTAGTTCAGGTTCTTGTCATAGACCTGGAGGCGATGACCCTCGCGATCGATGATGTACATGTTTTCCTGCGCGTCTAGGGCGAGTTTGTGCGGCAGCACCCACTCGCCCGGGCCCGTGCCCTTGTCGGCGGGGCCGCCGGCACCCTTGCCGACCTGCTTGATGAACTTGCCGTTCTTGTCGAACATCACGACCCGGTTGTTGCCGTAGCCGTCGGTGATCACGATGTTGCCGTTCTTCAACACGGCGATCCCTGACGGGAGATCGAAATGCTTGTCGCTGTTGCCTTTCTCCATCGTGGTGCCGAGCTGCAGCAGCACCTTGTCCATCTTGTTGTTCATCTTGATCACGCGATGGGCGTCGCGCTCGATCATGTAGACGTTGCCCTCCCAGTCGACGGCGCCGGAGTGCTGCCAGTTCGGATCGAGTTTCTTGCCGTTCACGTCCTGATCGCCGCCCGACGCGATCAGCTTGCCGTCGGTGTTGAACACCATCACCGGCTTCGCGCCGCGGTTGAACACGTAGATCCGATCCTGCTGATCGATGGCGAGGCCCGAGATGCCGGGCTGATTGGTCGGCGCCTGTCCGGCCGGGCGGCCGCCACCGGTCTCGCCCCTCGCCCGTCGCGCGGCGGCCTGCGCTTCGCGCTCGGCCGGCGGCGGCGGCGGCGTCTTCAATCCGAAAAACTCTCCCGGCGGGAGCGTCGGCCAGTTCGGCACCAGGCGATAGCCGCCGTCGGTCGGCGCCGCTGCCGGCGTCTGCGCGCCGATGGTGTCGAACGACAGCATCAGCGCGAACACGGTGGTCGAGATCAGCAGGAGTCGTCGCATATACTCTCCGCGCGAGAGGATATACCAGATGAAACACCCCGTGACGCTGCTGCTCCTCGTGATGGTCGCATCGACGTTGGGGGAAGCCTCGCCCGAGCAGCAGGTGCCGAAAGGACAGATGCCGACGCTGGGCAGGCCGACCGAAACCAGCGACACGGTTCCGCTCTTCGACTTCGACAACTACTTCCTCGGCAAATGGAACTTCGAGTGGTCGATGCCCGAGAGCGTGCTCGGACCGGCTGGACCTTACACCGGCACGACTGTGGTGACCAAGCTCGACGGCCGCTTCTATGAGGCGGTCAGCGACGGCGAAGGACCCAACGGCGCCTTCAAGGTGCGCGAGGTGATCGCGTACCACAAGGAAAACAAGACGCTGGCGCGCACGGTCGCCGATTCACGCGGCTTCAGCTATTTCCAGTTTGGACCGGTCGGCGGCGACCTGGGCGGGATCTACAACATTCACTTCGACAGCGCGCCGTTCATCGTCAACGGCAAGAGCGTGCGGCTGCGTCACACGATGCAGCTGCTGTCGCCGCTCAACTATCGGCTGGCGACGGCGATTTCAGTCGACGGCGGTCCGTTCACCAATCTCGGAACGCCGTGGTGGCGGAAGAACCCGTGATCAATTCCCCTTCTTCAACTCAATCTTGATCGTCTTCAACTCTTCGGTTTTCGCGACCAGCTCGGATGCGCCGGCCGGATATTTGTTCATGTTGAAGATGTGCGCCATGATGTCGGCCTTCTGCTCCGGCGTCACGCTGCTCGGGCCGCTGGGCGGCATCGAGATGCGGATGCGCTCGAACAGATCGCCGACGCTGAGATCGTTCCAGTTCCCCTGAAAGTCGGCGCCGGCGAGCGAGGGCGCAAAACCGTCGCCCATCAAGTCGCCGCCGTGGCATTCTGAGCACGCTGTCTTGTAGGTGTCTGCCCCGCGCGTCGCCTGGTCGGCGGTGAACACGCCATCCCAAATGCTTTTTCCCTGCCGGGCGTCGACGACGCCATTTGAAACCGAGGCCAGAAGCAGGGCGGCCGTCGCGGCAAATACAACTCGAAGTTTCATGACAAACATTCTAGTTCAATTCCACAACCACGCCGCGCCGCGCACGCCGCTGGCATCGCCGTGCTTCGCGGGAACCAGCCTCGTGGCGACGTGGTCGGAAAAAATATGTGCCGTCCAGATCGCGGGCACACGCTCGTAGAGGCGCTGGACGTTCGACAGGCCGCCGCCGAGCACAATCACGTCCGGATCGACGAGGTTGATCACCGACGCGATGGCGCGCGCGAAGCGGTGTTCGTATCGTTCGAGGCACGCGATTGCGCGCATGTCGCCGGCGTCGGCGCGGGAAACGATGTCGATGGCCGGCAGCGCGTCGCCGCCGTGCGCCGCGAAATCGCGCATCAAGCCGGGACCGGAAAGAAACGTCTCGATGCAGCCGGAGCGTCCGCAATAGCACGGCGGACCAGGCCGTTCGTCGGCGTCGGGCGCCGGCAAGGGGTTGTGTCCCCACTCGCCGGCGACGGCGTTGGCGCCGGCGATCACCTCGCCGTTGATCACGAGGCCGCCGCCGGTTCCCGTCCCGATGATGACGCCGAACACCACGGCGGCGCCCGCGGCCGCGCCATCGGTCGCTTCCGACAAGGTGAAGCAATTCGCGTCGTTGGCAAGACGGACGGCACGGCCGAGTGCGCTCGCCAGATCCGTCTCGAGCGCGCGGCCGTTCAGCCAGGTTGAATTCGCGTTCTTGACGAGGCCCGTGGCAGCCGAGATCGCGCCCGGGATGCCAATCCCGACGGAGCCCGTGGCACCCGTTTGTTTTTCGAGCGACGTCACGAGCGAGACGATCGCCCGGATCGTGTCGTCGTAGCTGCCGCGCGGCGAGCGGATTCGCTGACGCGCCAGCTCGCGCCCGGCGTCGCCAAGCGCGAGGCCTTCGATCTTCGTGCCGCCGAGATCGATGCCGATGCGGGTCATATCCGCCTGAAGGCGGACACCACGGACACCACCGTCATTGCACCCGCGCAATGCCGCGCAGGTCGTCGATCGCGGCGGCGAGGGCCTGACGTTGTTCGCGCGGCGCCAGGTCGCGAGCCGCCCAGATGATCTTGCCGGCGTTCTCCCACTCGAGACCCAGCAGCGCCGCGGAGGCGGCGCCGAGCATCGCGCGCGGATGCTTCGGCTGCGTCTGCAGCACCATGTTGAAGATCGTTTTCGCGAGCGCGGGATTGCGCACCAGCAGCGCCATTTCGCCCGCGGCGACCCTCGTGGCGTCGCCAATGTCGGGGCCGAGCGCCACGGTCAGCGCCTGCATCCCTTCCTCGTTCTTGCCTGCCGCGATGAGGTCCGCGGCAACCTTGAGCAGGGGATGTTCGTTGGCGGGCGTGGCCCACAACGGCAGCTGCCACGTCAGCGAATTGCCGACGGCGCTCACCTGCTGCCGCTGCGAGAACTTCACCGGGATCACGATCACCGCCGGCAGCATGTCGGGGGCGCTGCTCGAAAACATCCACAGGCCGGCCTCGAGGCTGGTGATGTTCCATTCGCCCGACGCCAGCGAGGTGGCCGTCTGTTCGCGCGCGCCGGCGAACGGCTCGCCGCGGAATCCGGTAATCGCCTCGCCGCGGACGGTGGCGTTGGCGAGCGGCACGTTGGCGGTGGTGCGGATGCTGCCCTTGAGCCGATGGTGCATTTGAGCATCGGCACTTGCGGCCAGCGCCACAACGATGAGGAGAATCGCGGGCATGCGCATCCGGAGATTAAACACCTTTTTCGAGCCCCGCGACCATCGCGTCGACGCAGTCGGGGCAGAACTGCGTGGCCCGCCCTTCGTGCAACTGTGCAATGACGCGCTCCACCGGCATGGCGGCGCGATACGGCCGCGCGCTCATCAGCGCGTCGGTCACGTCGGCCACGGCCAGCAGTCGCGCGGTCGGCGTCAGGTCTGCGGCGTTCAGTCCACGGAAGTACCCGCGCCCGTCGAGCCGTTCGTGGTGATTGGCGGCGTCTTCCGCCAGCTCGCGAAACACCGGCGCCTGCTGCAGCACGTGCAGCGTGTGGGCCGGATGCTGCTTCACGACTCGCCATTCGGCATCGGTGAGCTTGCCGGCTTTGTCGAGAATGGCGTTGGGCACCGCCAGTTTGCCGATGTCATGCAGCAGCGCCGCACGACGCAGCCGGGTGAGCTGCACGGGCGTGAATCCGATCCGCTCGGCGGCCGCGAGCGCGTGCATCGAGACGCGCTCGGAGTGTTCGAATGTGAAGCTCGACTTGGCGTCGATCACCCAGGCGAACGCGGTGGCGACCTGATCGAGGCCGGCGTCGGTGGCTTCAATCGCGCGCTCCGCCGGTTCGGCGGCCGCGACCATCGCATTGAGATCGGTCGATGACAGCGACGCCCACAGCGACGGCGATGCGACCGACGTCAGGCAATCCACCAGCTCCGGATCGAACCAGCGGCCCCGCCGCTGCTCCGCCATTTCGAGCGCGCGCTCGGGACCGGCGATGCCCCAGAAGATCTCGACCACTTGCGCCAGGCCGATGATCCGCGCCGCGAGCGGAATGTCGTGACCGCGCAGCCCTTGCGGATGCCCGCCGCCATCCCAATGTTCGTCCATCGCCAGCACCGCGTGCGCGGTGGCCTCCGACATGCCCAGCGCGCGGGCGATCGCGGCGCTCCGCGCGCAGCGGATCTCGAACAATTCGCGCTCCGCCGACGGACCAATCGCGGCGAGCTTGACGAATTGGCGGACGCGCGCCACGAAGTCGCCGTCGGGCTCGACCCACTCGAGCGCGTACCGCACTTTTTGATCGAGCTTGCGCCAGTCGCGCAGCCACACCGCGCGCTTGGTCTGGTGCTCGTCGGGGCCGCCGAACATCTGGTAAACACGCTCGGCGTTGGCCGAACAGCCGGCGTCTTTCAGCAGGGTGGCGTAGAACAGGTCGGATGCGTCGGACGGCGGCAGGCGAAGCGCATCGGCAATCCGCATCGAGATCAGGCAGGTGCGCGCGGCGTGGCCGCGCGGGTGACCTTCGGTGATGTCGAGCGCCGCCGACAGGCCCGACAACACCGCCGAAATCGGGAGCTTCAGTTGGACGCCTTTCGGAGGCCGGGACCGCGAATCGGTTCGCCGGGCCGCTCGTTCGTGATCTGGCCGTTCGCGATCACGGCTGTGCCGTTCACGAACACATGCTCGACACCCTGCGAGTAATGGGTCGGATCTTCGAACGTCGACACGTCCCGAATCGTGTCGGGGTTGAAGATCGTGATGTCGGCCTTGAATCCGGGACGCAGGATGCCGCGATCGGCGATGCCGACGCGCACGGCGGGCCGCGACGTGAACCGGCGAATCGCCTCCTCGAGCGGAATCAGCTTCTCGTCGCGCACGTACTTGCCCAGCACGCGCGGGAACGATCCCCAGGCCCGCGGATGCGATTTCGATTCCGACAGCGGACCGTCCTCCGCCCGCGAACCCGAATCGGTCCCGATCGACATCATCGTATGCGCCAGCGCCACCCGCACATCGTCTTCGCGCATGATCGAAATGATCACCGACGTTTCGCCGCGATCGGCGATCACCAGATCCATGGCCGCATCGCGCGGGTCCTTACCCATCTCCTTGCCAATCTGGACGAGGTTCTTTCCTTCCCACTTGCGCAACGCGGGATCGAGCACGGTTGAGACGATTACGCCGGCGCCGCCGCCGGATCCGTACCACTGATTCTCCCAGTCCTTGGTGTTCGGGTCGTCCATGTCGCGCTTGATCCGCTCGCGCTCGGACGGATCGTTCAGCCGCTGCAGCATCTGGTCGAGACCGCCTTCACGCACCCACAATGGGAGGCACGCGTCGAGTCCGTTCGAAGCGCGATCGTACGGGTACATGTTGAATGTGACGTCGAGGCCACGAGCGCGCGCGGCGGCGAAATGCTGGAGGACTTCAGGCATGCGACCCCAGTTCGCCTGGTAGGCGGTCTTCAAGTGCCAGACCTCCGCCGGGATGTTGGCGCGTTCGGCGATCGAGAACACCTCGTCGAGCGACCGAATGATCTGGCTCGACTCCGATCGTTGGTGCGAGATGTAAATGCCGCCGTACTGTCTGGCGACGCGCGCCAGCTCGACGATCTCGTCCGTCGACGCGAATCGCCCGGGAACGTACTGCAGCGAGGTGCTGACGCCGAGCGCACCTTGCTCCATGGCCTGTGCCACCAGCGTCTTCATCTGCTCGAGTTCGGCCGGCGTCGCCGGCCGCTGCGTTTGCCCGACCACGTAGGCGCGCACGCCGCCGGCGCCCACGAAACTGCCGACGTTCAGCGCCGGCCGCGTGCGTTCCAGCCGAGCGAAATACTCGCCGAGCGTCCGGAAATCGAGATCGACCTTGAAGCGGCTGTATTGCGGTTGCGCCGACTTGATCAACGCGTCGTTCAACGGCGCGATCGACGCGCCCTCGCCCGTGATCTCAGTGGTGATGCCCTGCGTGATCTTGCTCGCCGCCCGGGAATCGACCAGCACGTTGAACTCCGACTGGCCGAGCATGTCGATAAAGCCGGGAGCGACGACGAGGTTGGAGGCGTCGACGCGGACCTTGGCGTCGCGGTCATCGAGCTGCCCGATGGCGACGATGCGATCGCCGACGATGCCGATGTCGGCGCGGAACCACGGTGCGCCGGTGCCGTCGACCACGCGGCCGTTGGCGATCAGCACATCGAACGATTCACGCCCGGGCGCGATCAAGGGTGGAGCCTGACGGCACGCACTCACGGTCGTGGTCAGGCAGGCAATCAGCAGCATTCGGATCATGACGGTGCAGGAATCGTATGTAGAATCACTGACGGATGTCGAGCCGGGCTTCGCGGACACCCCTTGGCTTCTTCTGGCCGATCGCGGCGTGCGCCGTCACCGGTGTGGCGCTGTATGTGACGCGCGGCGTGCTCGATCAGACGGTGACCGCCAGCGGCGTCGTGCGGTTCGCCATGCTGCCGCCGTGGCAGGCGCTGGTCGGGTTCATCTGCCTGGCCGGGCTCGCGCTGCTCGCCATCGATCACCTCAACTCGCCGAAGGGCACCAGCACTGCGACGCGGCCGCGGCTGCGCGATCTGGTTCTGCCCATGCTCGCGTCCGGCGTGCTGCTGCTGCCCTATCTTCCTGTGCTGCCCGATCGCTGGCCGGCGCTGCAGGCCCTCGCCGGTCCGCTCGCGGCGGTGGTCTGGCTGAGCGTGATCGCCCTTCAACTCTGGGTGTTGTGGCAATCGCGGCTCATCGCGGCGCGGGCGATCGAGCGGTGGCGCCTGACGACAGTGGCATTCGCGATTTTCGCGGCGACGATCATCGTCTGCGGCGCGGCGGCGTCCCGGCTGACCGGCACGCCGCTGTTTCCATCGGGCGATGAACCGCATTACCTGGTCATGGCGCAGAGCCTGTGGCGCGACGGCGACCTCAAGATCGAGAACAACCACCAGCGTGGCGACTATCGCGAGTATTACGACGCCGATCTCGAGCCGCACTACCTGACCCGTGGATCCGATCAGGAGATCTATTCAATCCACCCGATCGGCATCTCCGTGCTGATGGCGCCGGCCTACGCCGCGGGCGGCTACGGTGGAGTGATTGCAGCGTTGATTGTGATGGCCGCCCTCGCCGGCGCGATTGCGTGGCGGTGGACGGTGGCCACACTGAACGCGCCGGGTGCGGCGACGTTTGCGTGGGCGGCGGTCGCGCTCACGGCGCCGTTCCTCTTGAACACCTTCACGGTCTACCCGGAGATCGCTGCCGCGCTCGCGGTGATGTTTGCGTTCGTGTGGACGCTGCCGCGCGAGGATCAACGTCCGGGAATGGGGCGCTGGATCGCCGCCGGGGTCGCCATCGCGCTGCTGCCGTGGCTCAGCACGAAATACGCGCCGATGTCGGCGGCTCTCCTGCTCATCGTCATCGACCGGCTGCGCCGAAAGCAATCCGACGCCCCGGTGACGGCCGTGCTTCGAAACTCGAAGGCGCTGACACTGATCGGCATCTATGCGATCTCACTCGCGGCGTGGTTCACGTTCTTTTACGTCTACTGGGGAACGCCGCTGCCCACGGCGCCGTACGGAGCGCTCGTGCAAACGTCGCCGTTGAACTTGCGGGCCGGGGCGCCGGGGCTGATCTTCGATCAGGAATACGGCGTGCTCGCGCTGGCGCCGGTCTACATCCTGGCTGCCACCGGGCTGTTCACGATGTGGCGCGCGGGCGGACCGCTGCGTCGTGACGCCCTCGAGATCACGATCGTCTTTGCCGCGTTGCTCGCCACGGTGGGCGCGTTCGGCATCTGGTGGGGCGGCAGCGCGGCTCCGGGTCGTCCGCTGGTGTCGGGACTGTTGCTCCTGCTGCTGCCGATCGCGGTCGCGTTCCGGGCGGCGCCTACCGGTTCGGCGCTCCGCGCCGCGCAGCATCTGCTGCTGTGGATCAGCATCGGCATCGCGATGACGATGGTCATTGCCCAAGACGGCCTGTTGATCAACAACTCGCGCGACGGCACCTCGTCTTTGCTCGAGTATTGGTCGCCGCGGTGGGAGTTGTGGTCGCTGGCGCCGTCGTTCATCGCGGTGCCGTGGCCCACTGCCGGACTGCACGCCGCGTGGTGGCTGGCGATCGCTGCCGGTGCCGCGGTCGTGTTGTCGCGCGTCCGCACCACGCAGCCCGGCGTGGCTGCGTTGGCAGCCGCCGCCACGCTGGCGGCCTCGTTGCTGGTGGCCGCGGTGACCGTGCCGCTGCTGCCGACCAGCAGTGCGCGGCCGCGCGTCGACCTCGGCGCCCGATCGCGATTGGCGGCGCTCGACGGCTTCGACGCGCGGGTGCGGCCGGCGGCGATGCTCTACGACCCGTTGCGGCGCGGCGCCAGCACGGACGTGGTGCCGCAGCTGACGCTGGGCGTGAAACCCGCGCAGCGCAGCGATCCGCAGCCGGTGCGGGTGATCCACAACGGCCGCTTCTCGCTGCCGGCCGGAACGTATCGGATCGACGTGGAGTTCAACGAGCGCGGCGCCGAGCAAGTGTGGCCGCTGTCGCTGCAAATCGGCAGAGTGGGGCCGCCGCTGGAGTCGTGGTCGGTCGCCGCGCAACCCAATCAACTGTGGAGCACCTCGCTGCGGCTGCCGGTGAACGCGAGCTTCGTGGGCCTGCGTGGATGGGTCGGGGGCGACCGCGCCATCGTCGCGAGCGCGATCAGGCCGACGGCCGTGGTGGACGCCGGCGCGCGGCCGATCGTGCCGGTGGTCACCGCGGCGGCACACTATGGCGATGCGACGTTGTTCTTCCACGACGACCGCCTCTACCCCGAGCAGGATGGGTTCTGGATCCTTGGCGGACGCACGTCCGATGTCACCGTCGCGGTGCCGCCGAATCACGACAAGCCGGTGATGCTGCGGATTCACCCGGGCGCGAAAGCCAATACGGCGACCTTCAGCACGTTCGGCTGGTCGCAGCAGTACTCGCTGCAGCCCGGGCAGAGCGCGGAGATCGAGCTCCCGCGTATGGACGGCGGCGTCGTGCCGCTGACGATTTCCGCGGACGACGGGTTTTACCCGCAGGGCACGGATCCGGGATCGAGCGACCACCGGTTCCTCGGCGTGTGGGTGGAGGTCTCCCCCTCCGCCAAGGCTACGGGGGACAAGCAGAAGTGACCACACTTGCCGATCTGCGCCGTGAGTACGCCAGCCGCGCGCTCACCGAAGCCGGCGCGCACGATGACCCCATCCAGCAATTCTCTCTCTGGTTCAGCGAGGCGCTGAAGTCCGAGCTTCTCGACGTGAACGCAATGACGCTGGCCACAGCGTCGTCCGGCGGCAGGCCGGCGGCGAGGATCGTGTTGTTGAAGGGGTTCGATGAAACCGGGTTCGTGTTCTTCACGAACTACGACAGCGCCAAGGCGCGCGACCTCGACAACAACCCGCGAGCCGCGTTGTTGGTGTTCTGGGCTGAACTGGAGCGGCAAGTGCGCGTGAGCGGTCGCGTAAGGAAGACCTCAGCCGAGGAATCGGAACAGTATTTCCAGTCGCGTCCATTCGAGAGCCAGATCGGCGCATGGGCCTCGGCACAGAGCCAACCCATCGACGATCGGGCGGCGCTCGAATCCCGGTACGCCGCGCTCGCCGCGAAGTACGCGGGCGGTCCGGTGCCTCATCCGCCGTTCTGGGGCGGCTACCGTGTGGCGCCTGAGTCGATCGAGTTCTGGCAGGGCCGCACGAGCCGGCTGCACGATCGACTGCTCTACACGCGCCAGGATGGTCGCTGGGTCCGATCGCGCTTGGCGCCGTAGAATGACGAGATGAAACTGAGTGAACTCTTCGGCGGTGATGCAGGCGTCCCTGCGGATCAGTTTCCCGATCCCGCGATCGATCTGCCGCCCGATTCAACCGGGACGCCGCAGTCCGTGGTGCTGGCCGGCGGCTGCTTCTGGTGCACCGAAGCGGTGTTCGTCAAACTCGACGGCGTGATGGGCGTCGCCTCGGGCTACGCCGGCGGCACCGCCGACAGCGCCGACTACAAGGCGGTGTGCAGCGGGACCACCGATCACGCGGAAGTGATCCGCGTGCGCTACGATTCGAGCCGCATCTCGTTCGGGCAGATTCTGAAAGTGTTTTTCGCCGTCGCGCACGACCCGACCCACGTCAATCGCCAGGGCAACGACATCGGCCGTCAGTATCGATCGGCGATCCTCTACGCCGACGACAATCAGCGTCGGGTCGCCGAGGCGTACATCAAGCAGCTCACCGGCGCCAAGGTGTTTCCGGCGCCGATCGCCACCACGCTCGAACCGCTCGAGCAGTTTTTCGAGGCCGAGGAGTACCACCAGGACTTCGTGGCGCGCAATCCCTCCCAGCCGTACGTCGCCGCTGTGGCGATGCCGAAAGTGAAGAAGCTCGAGAAGACTTTCAAGGACATGCTCAAGGCATCACGATAGAATGAGGATCGTGCGCTCGTAGCTCAGGTGGATAGAGCATCAGCCTTCGAAGCTGAGGGTCACAGGTTCGAGCCCTGTCGAGCGCACCATTCGACCACACCTGATGGCGCGAGCGGTTCCGTCCAACTGGCCAGACCTGCCCGACGAGGAACTCCTCAATCTCCGCTTGTCGCAGCTGCCGTTGAAGCTGGACGGAACGGTGGTGGAGTCGCGGCTCGCGCAGCTGCGGCACGAGCTCGTCGATCGCGGGCTCGACTTCCCGATGCATTTCTATTTGTCGGACGAATGGTTCACGCCCGATGGCAGTGTGTCGATGGCGGTGCCGTTCTATCTCGCGCATCCGAGGCTGGAACGGCTCGAGAAGGCGCACATGCTGGCGGTTGAAGGTGGCGAGCACGAATGGTGCATGCGTATCCTGCGACACGAAGCCGGCCACATCATCGACAACGCCTACAAACTGCGCCAACGCAAGCAGCGCCGCCGCGTGTTCGGCAGTTCGTCGAAACCGTACCCGGAGTTCTACGACCCGCGACCCTACAGCAAGAGCTACGTGCTGCATCTCGACCCGTGGTACGCGCAGAGCCACCCGGACGAGGATTTCGCGGAGACGTTTGCCGTGTGGCTGACGCCGGAATCGAACTGGAAGACCCGTTATGCCGGCTGGCGCGCGATCCGAAAACTGGAGTACATGGACACGTTGATGCAGTCGCTGGCCGGCCAGAAGCCGCTGCTGACGGGCACCGAAGAAGTCGATCCGCTCCGCCGGCTGCATCGCACGCTGCGGTACCACTACCGCAAGAAACGGCGACACTACGGCGTCGACCACCCGAACTTCTACGATCGCGATCTGCGCAAGCTGTTCTCCGACGCGCCGGAACATGCCGGCCACGCCACCGCCGCGCAGTTTCTCGGCCGTGTCAGGCGGCAGGTGCGCAAGGTGGTCGCCGACTGGACCGGCATCTATCAATACACCATCGACAAAGTGCTCGAAGACATCATCATCCGCTGCCGCGAATTGAAACTCCGTCTCGCCACGCCGGAAGACCAGGCGCTGCAGGAATTCACCGTGCTGCTGACGGTGCAGGTCATGAACTACCTGCACAGCGGTCGCCATCGGGTGGCGTTGTGAAGCCACAACGAGTGTTGGCGCTGGTCCACAAAGGGCTCGAGCCTCCGGATCAGAAAGTCCTGAGGTCCACCGCCGAGCAGGCCGAATGGCGGATGGAGTACGACGTCGTTCGCACGCTGCGGACGATCGGTCACGAAGTGTGCGTCATTGGCGTGCACGACGACCTGACGCCGATCCGCACCACGATGGACGAGTTCAAGCCCACCATCACCTTCAACCTGATGGAAGCCTTCGACGATGTGGTGGTGTTCGATCAGAACGTGGTGAGCTATCTCGAGCTGTTGAAGGTCCCCTACACCGGATGTAATCCGCGCGGCCTGACGCTGTCGCGCGACAAGGCGCTGGCCAAGAAGCTGATGGCCTATCACCGCATTCAGGTGCCCGACTTTCTGGTGGTGCCGATCGGCGCCAAAGCCAAGCTGCCGAAGCGTCTGCAGTTTCCGTTGATCGTGAAGTCGCTGTGGTACGAGTCGTCCACCGGCATTTCGCAGGCGTCCGTGGTGATCAACGAGGAGCAGCTGCAGAAGCGCGTGCAGTTCATTCACGACACCATCCTGACGCCGGCGATCGTCGAGGAGTTCATCGACGGCCGCGAACTCTATGTCGGCGTGATGGGCAACGATCGCTTGCAGGTGTTTCCGGTGTGGGAGATGTCGTTCGCCAAGATGCCGGATAACAACTGGCGCATCGCCACCGAGCGCGTGAAGTGGAGCGTGAAGTACCAGAAGAAGCACGGCATCGATACCGCCCTCGCGAGCCTCTCCGACGAAGCCGCCGAAACGATTCAGCATCTCGCCAAGCGCGTCTACCGCGCGCTCGATCTCACCGGCTACGCGCGCATCGACTTGCGCCTGAAGGAGAACGGCGACATGTACGTGATCGAGGCCAATCCGAATCCGCAGCTCGCGCAGGGCGAGGATTTTGCGGAATCGGCGCGCCGCGCGGGCGTGTCGTACGCTAAGCTCATCGAGCGAATCATCAGTCTCGGCCTGCAGTGGCAGCCCAGCCGCATGGCGTAGGGGCGGCCGGAAGTCGTCATGACCTTCCTGCGTGACTTGCGTTTTGCCGGGCGGCAGCTGCGCGCCGCTCCCGGATACTCCTGCGCCGCCATCGCCACGCTCGCGCTCGCGATCGGCGCCAGCACGGCCATCTTCAGCGCCGTCTATGCCGTGTTACTCAAACCGATGCCGATCCGCGCGCCGGATCGCCTGATGGTCGCCTGGGGAACGAGCGACGCCCTCAACATGAAAGTGATTGAGTTGCCGTACCTCGACATCGAGGACATCGGCGCGGCCACCGCACAGGTCGGGCGCGTGGCCTCGGTCGGCTCGTCGGCATGGACGGACGTGCTGGAAGGCGACGGCGGCGGCGAGCCCATCAAGGTCGCCAGCACCGGCGTGTCGGGGACGTTCTTCGAGCTGCTCGGCGCGGTGCCACGACTGGGTCGCGTCATTGCTCCCGACGACGATCGCCCGACCAGCGCGCGGGTCGTGGTCCTCAGCCACGGCTTGTGGTCGGCACGATTCGGCGCCGACCCGAACATCATCAGGCGGAACGTGCGATTCGACGATCAGCCGCACGAAGTGATTGGCGTGATGCCGGCGTCATTCGATTATCCGCGCGGCACGCAGGCATGGAAGGCCGTCGCTCCGATCCTCGGCGCGGTGCCCGTCCGACCGGGCGTGACCCCGCCGATGCGCAGCGTCGGGGTCCTGTTCATGATCGGACGGCTCAATCCTGGCGTGACCGCCGCTGCCGCGCGCGAGGCGTGGACCAGCGCCAACGCGCAGGTGCGATCGAACTTCGTCGGCCCCAAATACGACATCGCCGCGACGCTGTTCCTCGATCACCACGTCGGTCCGGCTCGGCAGGCGATGTGGGTCTTGCTTGGCGCCCTGGGCGTGCTGTTGCTGATCGCGTGCGCGAATGTGTCGGGCCTGATGCTGACGCGCGTGTCGCTGCGGACCCATGACGATGCGATTCGGCTGGCCATGGGCGGAACGCGCGCGGCGGTCGGGCGCCTGTGGGCCGCGGAAGCCGTGTGGCTGACGGCGATTGGCGGCGGATTGGGTCTGCTGGCGTGTCAGTGGCTGATCCAGGTGATCATCGCCCTGGCGCCCGATGGGATTCCTCGGCTGGACGAAGTCGCGGTCGACCTGCCGGTCGCACTCTTCAGCGTCGTAGTGATGGCTATGACGACGCTGCTCTGCGGCGCGGCGTCGATTCGGCACGCCAGCGTGGTCGATCTCGTCGAGACGCTCAACGACGGCAGCCGCACGGTGGCGGGCGGCCGCTCCTATCGCACGCGATCGTCGCTCCTCGTGGTCCAGATTGGTCTGGCCGTCGTCCTGCTCATCGCCGCCGGTCTCGTGGTGCAGAGCTTCAACGCGCTGCAACGACTCGACCTGGGCTTCAGGCGCGAGGCCGTCTTGCGGATGAAGGTCGAGCCGCGATCGACGTCGCTGCCGGTCAACACCTGGATTGGCGAGCTGCTGACGCGCGTGCGCCAGCTGCCGCAGATCGACACCGCCGGCGCCGTGTATCTGACGCCGATGGAGCTGGGGTCGATTGGACAGGGCACGTGGGCCATCGCCGAAGGACAGCCAGATACATCGGAACAGGCGAACCGAAATCCGATGGTCAACTATCTCAGCGCGACGCCTGAGTACTTCGCGGCCATGCGCATTCCGCTGTTGCGTGGGCGGATGTTCTCCGAAGAGGATCGCGCGACCTCGCCGCGTGTCGCTCTCATCAGTGAGCGTACGGCCGCCGCCTTGTTTCCAGGACAAGATCCGGTCGGTAAGCGGCTCAAGGCCGCGTCGTTCGACGCCGATCGCACGGTTGGAGGGACGTGGCGCACGGTGGTCGGCGTGGTCGGCAACGTGCGCTACAAGGGCCTGCACGAAGTGCCCCTCGACATGTATGACCCGCCGTCGCAAACGTCGGTGGGCGTCACCACCAGCCTGGTCGTACGGTTGAAACCTGGTGAGGAGCCGAACGCGGTGGCCGTGGCAGCGGCGATTCACACGCACGCGCGGCACGCCGATCCGCGCGCGATCGTCAGCGGCATCAGCATGATCGAGGATGTGGTGAGCAAGGAGATCGCGCCTTGGCGGTTCAGCGCCTGGGTGTTCGCGCTGTTTGCGGCACTGGCGTTCGCGCTGGCGATGCTGGGGCTGTTCAGTCTGGTGAGTCTCGACGTCACCAATCGTCGCCGCGAGTTTGCGATCCGGATGGCGGTGGGCGCCACTGGCCGCCACATCGTTGGCGGCGTGTTTCGATCGACTGGTGTGCGTACGGGAATGGGGATCGCGGGCGGCCTCGCCGCGGCCGCCATCGCGACCCGGAGTTTGCAGGGCTTCGTCTTCGGCGTTCAGCTGATCGACGCCGTCACCTACAGCGCGGTGGTCGGTCTCGTCGTGATCGTCGTCGCCATCGCGTCGTACGTTCCCGCACGCCGTGCCGCGGCCGCCAACCCCCTCGCGCTGTTGCGACGCGAATAGGGATGATTGGGGTCAGACCCCGAAATCATCCCCTGGTCACCGGCTGTTGCTCGATTCGATGGCCGCGACGATCGCGGCCAGTGCGTTATTCAACAACTTGGTGCCGACTTGCGAGCCGCGCTGATGGCCCATCCGCACCACGACCAGATCGTGTGATGGCACCACGAACGTGTGCTGCCCTCCAGCGCCCGACATGAAGTAGGCGTCGCGCGGCAGGTTCCATCGGCCGGTGCCGTTGACCCAGAACTGGCCGCCGTATTCCGGCTGCGCCCAGGCCGGCGCCGGCGTGCTGACGAACTTCGCGAAGCCTTCAGGCAGCAGCCGCTGGCCGTTCCAGACGCCGTCACGCAGATACAGCAGACCCAGGCGCGCCCAATTGCGCGCGGTGCCGTAGTCATAGCCGCTCAGCAGAAAGTTGCCCCACGGATCGGGCTCGAGCACCTGGCGCCGAACGCCGATCTTGTCGAACAGCGCGCGCTGCGGATACGTCAGATAGATCTCGCCGCGTTTCTCCACCGCCTGACGGACGAGAAAGCCGAGCGTCATCGGATCCGAATTCCGATAGCGCCCCACCGTATTCGGCGCGAACTCCACCGGTGACTCGATCGAATACTTGAAGGCGTTGATCGCGCCGGCGTAGATGAAGAAGTGATCGTGGTACTGCCAGCTCGGATCCATCCAGCGATCGTCCTGGCCGGTGAAGCTGAGACCGCTCGACATGCGCATCACATCGCGCACGCGGATGGCGCCGCGTGGATCGCCGGGCCGGCGCCAGTCGGGAACCGGCGCCGGATCGTCGAGGCCGAATGATCCGTTCTTGATCTCGAGACCGACCAGCGTGGCGGTCAGGCTCTTGCCCATCGACCAGCTTTCGAGCTGCGTGTCCTTGGCAATGCCCGGCATGTAGCGCTCGCCGACGATCTGGCCCTTGTGCACCACCACCATCGCCGCGGTGAGACCGGCGGGATCGGCGAAGGCCAGATCGACCGCCGCCTGCAGCTTCGCGCGATCGAGGCCGGCGGGCCACGCCTCCTTCGCCGGCGCGTCGCCCATCGGCCACGCCTGCGTGGCCGCATCCGGCAGCGCGCTACGAACCGGAACTGGGGTGAAGTGAACGCCATCGTGACCGGCAGGGTGAATCACGCAGCCTTGGTCGCCGTAGAACGCCGCCGTGCGGTTGACGTTGTCGAGCGTCACGCGAACCCGCTTGGCCTGCCGATCGATATCCGCGGTGATCGGCTTCTTGCGGTCCGGTTCAACCATCAGGAAATACGCGCTGTTCTGCTTGATCTCTTCGGGCTCGCGGCCCGACACGAACACGCCAGAGCACAACACCTTCGCGTAGGTGGCAGCCCCGAGCGAGACCGGTGATTGATACGGCACGTCGGGATGATGCGAGCGCGCCGGGGGAACCGCGCGCTGCGCGAACACGGTGCCTGACGCCGTCACCACGACAAGTGCGGCGCGCGTGAAAGTGCTGAAGAGGTGTGGCGTCATCATCCGACGGATTCTAAACATCTTTGTGCTCCGTTCGTTACGGCTTGATCAGCCGCTGAAATTCCGGGATGGCGCGCAGCGTCTCGAAGGCGGGATCGGACGCGGCTTCGAACTTCCATTGCTTGGGTTGGCGCGCGATGGCCGCCGCGAGCTGGTCGATCGCCTGCTTGTTCTGTCCCGCCGCGGCGTAGCGACGCGCCAGCTGATACATCGCCTGTTCGCTGCGGGGATTGATGTCGAGCACCTTCTTCGCCTCCGCGATGGCTGCGGCGTGCTGCCCCGCCTTCGACAGCTCGGCCGAGCGCGTCAACAGGCGATTCGGCACGCCGGTGGTCATGGACAGCAAGCGGCGCAGCTCCTTGAATGGATCCTCGTGATCGTCAACGCGAATGTCGACGATGCGTTCGACCGTGGACTCCGAGTTCGGCGGGAGTGGCCGCACCACGAGAATGCCCGCCGACTGCATGCCGCGCGTGTCGCCGCCCTTCGCCTGGCCGGCATCGAGCGCGTCCATCAGCCGTTCGGCCAGCGAGCCCTTGCCGTGTTGATACGCGGCGGCCATCGCCTTGACCACGTCTTCGCTGGCCAGGGTGTTGCCTTGGGCGGAAAAGTTCGGGCCCGACACGTGTCCCGCATAGCCGCCGAGATGAACCAGATCCTTGGGATCGGAATTCCGTTCGATCACGCGCCTGCCGGTGTAGACGGCGGAGCGGCCCTTGGTGTCGATCACCGCAACCTGCCTGGTATCGCGGCCAGGATCTTCGTCGGTGATCCGCTTCACGACTTCAGCAGGCGACAACCCTTGCTCGAGCAGCGCGATCGCCTTCGGCCCGTACTGCCGGTTCGCCGATGCCTGCGTGGCCACGGCGCCTGCACCAGGCTTGGCGTACGGGACGGCGGCGCCTGCCCCGAAGGCGCGGGACTGCACGCCGACGCCGAGTTCGTGGGTCACCGGATCAAATGCGATGATCGAGAAGGTGCCGAACCACGGATCGATCCCGTCTACAGACGGCGTGCGTGCGTCTTGAGCATCGAGTGCGGCGCCAGACAGAATCAGGGCAAGCAGGACTTTCTTCATGGCCGGGATTGTAGTCAGAAAGTGAGGAGCGTGATGCGGTCTCGTTGGCGGCTGGCGTTGGGGCTGGTGTTCGGCTTGGCGGCGGGCATTTCGGCGCAGGATCCCACGCAAACGCTGCCGGACGCCTACAAGGTCCAGTTCGAAAACGACTATGCCCGCGTCGTGCGGGTGCACTACGCCGCGGGGGCGAAGCTGGCCGAACATACACACGCGGCCGGCACCACGGTCTACGTGTACCTGAACGATTCCGACGGCGTGGTTTTTCGGCACAGCGGACGCAGCAATAGGGCCGTGACGCGGCCGGCGGTGAAGGCGGGCGGCGTCAGGGTCGCGACCGGACCGGAGGAGCATCACACCGCGGAGAACCCGGCGTCGACGCCCAGCGATTTTCTTCGCATCCTGGTGAAGACGGCCAACGCCGGGTCGAGGAACATGCGGCGACTGACGCGGGGCGAGTATCCCGCCGGCGAGAATGTCACCGACGAACAGTTCGAGAACCCGCAGCTGCGCGTCACGCGGCTGATCGTGGTACCGGGAAAGCCGATGACGCTCGCGGCGCGGCCGTCGCCATCGCTGTTGATTACGCTCCCGTCGGGCGAGACGCGGTGGGTCGATGGCGATACTCCGGTGACTTTGACAGCTCCCGCGGAGCTGTTGCGTCTCGACTTCCTGACCGGCCCCACGAAATGAGGCAAGTGGCGTAGAATGGCGCGCCACGATGACCAAGGAGGAGACGGCTCAGTTCTTCGATCGGTGGCACAGCGCGTGGGCGGCGCAGGATATCACTGCGCTCACCAACCTCTATGCGCAGGACTGCAGGGTGACGAGCCCGATGTTCGGCACCTTGCGCGGCCGTCCGGCGGTGCTGGAGTCCTTCCGGCGATTGTTCAAGACGTTTCCGGATTTGAAGATGACAACGGACCAGCTGATCGTCGATGAGCGGCGGGCCGCCGTGGTGTTCTCCACCACCGCCACGCATTCGGACGAGTTCATGGGTCTGCCGGCGACGGGGCGCAAAGCCCGGGTCAGTGGGGTGCTGGTGCTGACACTCGAAGACGGTTTGGTTGAAGACGAAATCCGTCTCTACGACTTCACCGCGCTGTTGGTGCAAGTCGGCGTCCTCCGCGCGAAGCCGGGGCACTGAATTGTAAAGGGGTCTGGCACCTTTACATGGCCATTTGACTCAATTGCTGCGTGCCGCCTCGGCTGCGGCATCGCAGAATCTGCGGAGTAATCCACAACCCTCGGATGGTTCGCGCTTTGCTCCGCACGCTGCATGGAGGTGTTCCATGCCGCGTCGTTCGCGTTTCTTGCCCCCCGGTTCGCTGCATCACGTCGTCAATCGAGGAAATGACAAGCGGATTCTGTTCGAGACCCCGCGGGATTTCGAGCAATTCCTGTTGTTGATCACCTGGGCGAAGGCTCGTGCCATGGTCCGAATCGTTGCGTACTGCATCATGCGGAACCATTGGCACTTTGTTCTATGGCCGGCTGCGGTCGGCCAGGTCGAGACCTTTCAGCACCTGCTGACGACCACACACGCGATTCGCCGCCGGCGATTGACGTGTACTGTTGGCGAAGGCCACATCTATCAGGACCGATATCACGCATCCGGGATTTGGAGCGAGGCGTACTACCTGAACGTCCTGCGCTACGTCGAATCGAATCCGCTTAGAGCGAACCTCGTAAAGTCCTCCGCTCAATGGCGTTGGTCCAGTCTCTACGAGCGTCTTGGTCATCCTCGCCATATTCTCGACGATGGCCCCATGCCGCTCCCTGAGAACTGGCTCGAGCTGGTTGACAGCAGTCTGCCCGAGTCAGTCACCGACGAAATCCGCAACGCACTGTTGAAGCATTAACAAGACTGCGACGCACCTGACATGGCGCAGTGCAGAAACTACTGCAAAACGCCATGTAAAGGTGCCAGACCCCTTTACAATCACGCGGGCGTTCTGTCCATGGACTGGAGGGCACGGACGCCGGTGCGCATGCCCAGAAGCCACGTCGCCATGCTGAGGCCGGCGGCAGCAGAGAAGCACGCCGCCATGAAGATCTGCTGGCCGCCGGTCAGCGGCCGATTCCGCATCTGGTTGAACAAGTAGATACTCGACGGCCAGCCGAGCAGCACGATCATCACCAGGATGAACAACACTGCGACGATCATGAACGCAACGCCGCCATAGGAGCCGGCCACCTGGCTGGGATTGTCTGCCGCGAACCGCGGATACCGCGCGCCCAGACCGGTGCCGAGCCCGACGAGCGCGAACGCCATGAAAATCACCGCGACCGCGCTCATCCGCTTCAGGAACGGATCGACTCCGAGCAATTCGTTGCCGGCGACGATCAAGCCTTCAGTCAGAATCAGGATCGGCACCAATCCGGTCCAGAACTTCGACCACAGGAAATCGCGCAACGAAATCGGCGCCGTGCGAATGATCCAGAACGCCGCGCCCTCCGCCGACACCGCCGGGAACACGAACCGCACCGTCACTGTCGACATCACGAAGCTGGCCATCGCGAGATTGAGGAACGCGTAGATGTTCTTGAGAAAGCCACTCATGTACGGAATGCGATCGAGATCGAGCACCCGGAAGTTGTAGAGATACACCAGCGTCAACGCCAGCAACAGCAGCAGCTGCGACCACTGGCTGACGTCGCGCAAGAACACTTTCAGATCTTTGAGCAGCAGATGTTTCCGCACCGGCGAGATCGGCAGCCACCCGGCGACGCCGTCGAGCACCCGCCACTGCGTGAAGCGCGCCTTGCGCGCCTCCTGCGCCTTGCTGAAGCCGCCAAAATGCCAGCGCTCGAACGCCCAGCCGACCACGATCATCACGGCCGCGGCGGTGGACCACAACGCCGCGATATGCAGCAGATCGCGGCCGCCCTGCAGGCCCGCAAACAACGCCTCCCCCGCCCAGAACGACGGCAGCATCGGCGTGATCGGCGATTGCAACGTGGCGAAGAACGCCGTCACCTCCGGCATCGACTCCACGCGCAACAGCCGCTCGGGCTGGATGAATCGCAGCAGCAACACGATGCTGACCGCAAAGACAAGGCCCATCAGCATCAGGATGTCGCGCGCGCGGCGCGCCGGAAACACATTGACGAGGAGCAGCGTGATCGCGGACCCGATGGCGACGGGAATCACCACGAACGGCACGACCGTGGCCAAAGCGGTGAAGACGAACAGCGGCGACACACACTTCGCCGTGGCAATTCCGGCCAGCACGGGCACCAGAAACACCACCACCATCCAGCCGGCCTGCGCCACAGTGCGGGCAAAGCGGGCGAAGAACACGCGGCGCGCGGCCACCGGCGCCGCCAGCACCAGCCGCAGATCGTCGGAGAGAAAGAATGTCGACAATGAAGCGACGATGCCGCTGAAGGCGAGAAACGACAGGAACGTCAGGAACAGCCACGACAAGCCGATGCGAATCAGGTAATCGCCGAGCTCCGCGTACTGCGCAGCCTGCCACGTGATCCAGAAGGCGCCGGCAAACAGCGCGCCCATGACGCCGACGCCGATGCCGCCAAACATCAGGCCCCGCAACAGGTCGCCTTTCTCGCGCCGCCGGGCGCGGTTGCGCGACGCCCACAACGAAGGCAGCCACTGGTAGGGAAACGGACGCGTGACGTAGATGCCGTCCGCCGTCGCGATGACGCTTTGGCGCGACACGTTCATCAGACGATCTCGTCGATTTCCTGCAGCCCGCTGCCGCCGGTGAGTTTCAGAAACACCGGCGTCAGCTCGTCGTGAGGCGTCCCAGCCAGGGCGCGCAATTCCGCCACGGTGCCGTGCGCGATGATCTTGCCTTTGAGAATGATGCTGATCAGATCGCACATCTCCTGCGCGACCTCGAGCGTGTGGGTGCTCATCAGGATCGCGACGCCGTGCTGCGTCATCCGTCGGAACACGTCCTTGATCAGCCGCGCGCCGCGCGGGTCGAGCCCGACCATCGGCTCGTCGACGAGCACCGCCTGCGGGCGGTGCAGGAACGCCGCGCTCATCACCAGCCGCTGTTTCATGCCGTGCGAGAAACTCTCGACCAGCTCGCCGTGCCACTTGCCGAGCTCGAAGATCTCGAGCATCTCGCGGATGCGCGTCTCGATGTCGCCGTTGTCCATGCCGTAAAGGCCGGCGTGAAACCGCAGAAACTCCCCCGCGGTGAGCTTTTCGTAGATGAACGGGCGATCCGGGATGAAGCCGAGCGCAGCCTTCGCCGCCTCCGGCGCGGCGCTGAGATCGTGTCCGTTCACGACAATGCGGCCAGCGTCCGGCTTCAGCAATCCGGCAATCATCCGGATGCTCGTCGTCTTGCCGGCGCCGTTCGGACCGAGGAAGCCGTGGATCTGTCCGCGCTCGACCCGCAGCGACACACCATCGACGGCCGTGAAGTTGCCGTAGCGCTTGACCAGATTCTCGACGAGGATCACGGCCGCGATCCTCCCGGGCACGGCAACCCCCAGCAGCCGCAGTCCGGCCGGCGCGGCAGCGGAAAGGCCGGCAACTGCTGCGATTCGGCGACCTGCCGGCCGACCAGGATCGGCGTGGAATTCGGCGTCACCTCCACGCTGGTGACGTTGATGCCGACGCGGCCGATCAACGGCATGATCGCCGTCTGCTTCTCGAGGCCGCCGCGCGCGAGCCGTAAATGCGTGGCATCGGCGGGGAACTGGTTGAACGTCGGATCGACGGGCAGCCACAACCCACGGCCGTCGCCCTCGGCGATCCACACTTCCGGCCACGCGTGGTAATAGAAGGCGCCGCGGACAAAGGCGACACCAACGTTGACGCGCGCGGGAATGCCGAGCGACCGCGCCATGGCGACGAACAGCACGGTGTGTTCGTTGCAATCGCCGACTTTCGTGCGCAGCACCTCGAGCGCCGACGGCAAGCTGACGGTCGGCCGCTTCTCTACCAGGGAATTGATCTCGCGTGTCAGCCGTTCAGCTCGCGCCCGGGTGCCGCTCACGCCCAGGACCAGCCGCTCCGCCGCTTCGCGAATCTCGGGTGCGTCACTCTCGATGAACGGCTCGGGTTTGAGGTAGCGATCGAGATCGGCCGGCGCGGGCCCGGCCGTCAGCTCGCGCGGATCGATCACTTCGATCTCGTTGCCGTCGATCCGTTGCCCCTGGCCATCGATCTCGAGCGTCGACAGATCGGCCCCCGTCAATCGCAGGCGCAGCCGGCGCACGTCGCGCGGCTCGACGATGGCGTGGCGATTCATTTCGGGGACGATCGCTGACGCCTGCAGCATGTCGGCCCGCATGCGATCGGACACTCCGAGCGCGGTGGCCTGCTCCTGGGTCTCGAGCACGGTGATCAGGCCCATCGGACTTTCTTCCCGCACGATCTCGCCGGTATCGGTCACCCAGGCGGTGGTGGCGAGCCCCGCGAATGTCATCTCCACCTTGAACGCGGGAATCGGCCGGCGCGCGCCGCCCTGCACCACTTCGCGATTGCCAATCGCAATCGCCACCGGCGCGTTGGTCAACGACGCCGGATCGAAGACGGCCCACTGGCGCGTGGTGCCGGCGACGAGGCCTTCGCTGGCGAGCCGGCGGCCCACGCTGAGCATCAAGGCCGGCGGCTCCTTCAACTCGCGCGTCTCCGTCCGCGAGCCCGACGCGGACGAGGTCTCGAGCGACAGACGCAGGCCATCGAGCCGGCCCTTGATCGCCATCGGGCCGGTGCCGGGATCAAGTGAGAAGTCGAAAGAGCGAAGAGAGAAGTGGCGATCGACGCGCGCGGTAGTGCGAATAATCGCCGGCGTCACCGCGCCGAGCAGGGAGAACTGGAGCCGGCCATCCTCCTGCAATTCGAAACCGTCCTCGACGGCCTGCACCTGGCTGACCGTGAACCCGATTTTTTCGCCGCGGTAATAGACGCCGCGCCATTGCGCGGTCGATCCGTAGCGCGCGAGATCGGTAGCGAGATTGATCGGTGAGGCCTGCAGATAGGACCGGTTGACGATCGCGCCCAGCGTCACGATCCACGCCATCAGCGCGAGCATCGCGAGCGGGCGCGTGACCGCGCGGGGCAATGGGCGGAAAATCCTTGGCCAAAACATGCAGCGGTGGTTCCCGGGTTATCGGCCGAATTGGCCGTGGTCCTTACTAAGACGCGGACCACCCCGGCATTGGTTTCACGAGCGCAGCCGGACGATCAGCGTGGCAACGTAGTCGCCCGGTCGAATTTGCCGATCGGATCTCGGGTACGGCTGCAGTGCGGACAACGAAATCCTGAAGTTCAAATGGTCGGTCGACGATCGCGCCGGCGTGGTGTCGAGCTCGCGGCCAATCGGGACTTCACCGGGACGCGACAACGTCAGCGCGATCACCGCCTCACCGGCACGGATACAGAGCGCGTCCATCGGGCACCGTGAGTCGGAACGAACGGTGTCGAACCGGATGCGCAAGTTGTCGGTGGTGAGGGCCGACTCGCCCACGCGCAGATCGAATGTCTGGCCGGTCGGCACGCGATCCGGCTGCGTGGGGCTGGAGCACCCCGCCGCGAGCGCGATCAGGACGATGGCTATCCGAGCCATGAGGGTCTAGCGGAACAAATCGAGCATGTACGAGTACTTCACGATCAGCGATCGATCCGTGCGCTCCGGCCGGTCGAACAGATCGTACAGGCCGCGCGTGTCGGTATAGACGACGAAGAGGCCGGTGTTGGCGGCCTGCAGCCAGCCAAAGCGGAAATTCATCGACCACAGATCGGCGCGATCGTTGTATTGAATCAACGCCTGGGTGAAGAGGCGCGGCGAAAACGAATACGACACGCGCGTGCGAACCAGGTTGGTGACGAAGGCGCCCCACGGCAACGTGATGTCGTTGCGCTGGAACTGGACCTCGCTGGTCAGCGCATCACCGGCGCGGAACCGAACCGTCGGGTTGAGCGCCACGCGATCGCCGCCGAAGAATCCGCCCATCGTCACGCGCATCGACACGCTGAACGGTAGGCCCTGGTTACTCATCGCCACCAGCTGCGCCTCGGCGTGATCGTAGGTGCCGGGCGGCACGATGACGCCGGGGAAGATCTCAAACGGCGCGCGGACCCCTTCGCGCGTCAGGTTCATGCCGGTGTGGATCTCGGTGCTGTCCTTGAACTGCCAATGGCTGTCGGCATGCATGAAGCCGGTTTCCTGGAAGCCGTCGAACCCCCAGAAACCGCGGTAGTTCACGTGCGGCCGCAGCTCCTGAAGCTTGAAGTTGTTCTCCGGACGGAAGCGCGTCATCAGGAACACATCCGACTTGCGGTAGCCACGGCGGCTGTAGAAGCCGATCGCGGGATTGAAGCCGGCGCCGACTTCCTGGTAGCCGAGGTTGAAGTCCCACTGCGGACGGTTGGTCTGCGATCGGATGTTGAAGGCGTGATCGTCGGCGGTGACGCCCGGCGTGTCGGTCCGCGCCGCGAACCCGGAAATGACGGTCGTCATGCCGATCCCGAGCTTGCCGTCGACACCGAAGGTGCGTCCGTATTCGTTGTCGCCGGCAAACTCACCGGTCGCCTGCCGGTTGGTGAAGATGGCGCCAATCGACGAACGGTTCGGCAGATCGCGGCTGACACGGGCGACGCTGAAGTTCGTGCTCGCGACCGTGTCGTTGTAGTCGGCCGTCTGCATGTTGAGCAGACCGACGTTGAACCGGCCGGCCTTGCCCGACACGCGGCCGCCGCCCATGATCGGAATCGACTGACCGTCGTCGCCGATGCCGATGCGGCGGCTGAAGAACAAATCAACTTCGCCGGAACTGCCGACATTGAAGAAGCCGGCGTTCTCCAGGAAGAACGGTCGCTTCTCGGGGAAGAACAAGCTGAACCGATCGAGGTTGACTTGTTGATCGTCGACTTCGACCTGTGCGAAGTCGGTGTTGACGGTGGCGTCGAGCGTGAGACTCGGCGTGATGCTGTACTTCACGTCGGCGCCAAAGTCGTAGTCCATCGTGTTGTCTACGGGCTTCACGCCCGAGGTCAACGCGTTGGCCAGGCCGTACGGCGTGACGCGGAAGTTGCGCAGCGCCGGCGTTTGCACGCCGGTCAACGAGCCGGCGAGCGACAAACGATACAGGTTGAACTGCCGCGGAATCGGCGCCCAGTACGCGCGCTCGTTCTTGCGGCGGATGTTGCGCTGAAAGTTGATGCCCCACGTCTGGCTCGCGCCGGCGGGATACCGCAGCGTGCGGAACGGAATGGCAAACTCTGCCGACCAGCCGTGGTCGCCGACTCTGGTGCGCACTGTCCAGGCCGCGTCCCAGTTGATGTTGAACCCCGATCCCGAGCCACCCGACTGCCTGCCCGACCCGGGTCCGCCACCGCCGCCGCCCTGCCCTTCGTTGGTCACCTGGCCGTCGTACTCGATGCCGGCCGGGTTGGTGCCGAACACGAATCCGTTCTGCCGATCGCGGTAGGTGTCGACGATCATCTGAAAGCTGTCGGTGTCATCGAGCGCGGAATCGCGCAGGGCGTCGGAAATGATGATGCCCGACGGATCACTGTCGTACATCACCGCGCCCACGTAGAGCGTGTCGTTGGTGAAGATCACTCGCACTTCGGTGCGCTCCGACACCGGCGCACCCTCGCTGGGTTGTTCCTGAGTAAAGCCGCTGATCACCGCCGCCTGCGCCCAGGCCGTGTCGTTGAGGACGTCGCCGTCGAGGGTGGGCGCCTCGGGCGCGCGATGCGCGGTGGCCGCATTTGCCGCCGCAGCCGCACCGCCATTCGCGGCCGGCTGCGCAGACGCCAGCGAAGCAAACAGCGCAAGAAATGATGCCAACGGGATGCTACGAAGTGTGTACATACAGAGACAAATGACCGATCCGATTGAGATCATTCAGCGTACTACATCCGACCAATGGACGGCCTGTTCGCGGCCACCTATGTTCGGCGGCGGAGGCAACCATCATGCGTTACGTTCTGCTGACCGCCGCGTTTACCTTTCTGCTGAGTCCGCCGGCGGCCGCTCAGGCGCCGCCGGAATCGCAGTCGTGGCTGCGCGACCGCGGCACGGGGTTGCCGACGTCGATGTTCGGAACATTTATCGGCAAGGGCGAACTCATCGTCTATCCCTTCTTCGAGGCGTACGTCGACAACGACTTCGAGTACAAGCCTGAGGAGCTTGGCAGCGTCGGCGAGGTCGATTACCGCGGCAGGTATCGTGCGAAGGAAGGGCTGGTGCTGGTTGCCTACGGCGTCACCGATCGACTCGCGGTCGAATTCGAGATCGCCGGCATCTCTGCGACGCTCGACAAATCGCCGAACGATCCCTCGCCGCTCCCGAACCGGCTCGAGGAGTCCGGACTCGGCGATGTCGAAGGCCAGATCCGGTGGCGCTGGAATCGTGAGAGCGCAACAAAGCCGGAGTTTTTCAGCTTCACCGAAGTGGTCGTGCCGCATGCGAAGGACAAACCGCTGATCGGCACACCCGGAGTGGAGATCAAGTTCGGCACCGGATTGGTCCGCGGCTTCAGCTGGGGAACGATTGTGGCACGCGGCTCTGTGGAGTACGAGGGCGGCTCATCGAGCCAGTTCGACAGCGGCGAGTATGCGGTGGAATTCGTCCGGCGTTTGAACCGCCACTTTCGCATTTATGCGGGCATCGAAGGCACGCAAGACGAGGTTTCAGCGATCGGCGAATTGCAGCTCCACATCACACCGCACGTGATGATCAAGGCCAATACCGGCATCGGTCTGACGTCGAAGGCCACCGATTTCGCCCCGGAGATCGGTATGCTGTTCACCATTCCCATTCGATAGGCACGAGCCATGACAGACCTGATCGATCGGCGCACCGGGATGTGGGCGGCAGTGGCGGTGGTGGTTGGCGTGGTCGCGCTGCTGGCGATCGAGTATCGCGAAGAGCCGGAGATGCGGGCGGTGGATTTCGCGTTCGCGCTCATCGACATCGTGCCGATCGTCCTGGTCAGCGTCGGCGTGGTGTTGCTGATCCGCGTCACGGCGCAGCAGCGCGAGCACACGCTCGCGGTGGTCCGCGATCTCGAAGTGGCGCGCCTCCAGGGCCAGCGCTGGCGCAACGACGCGCGCACGCTGATCAAGGGACTCGGCGACGCGATCGACGAGCAGTTCAAACTGTGGAACTTCACCGAAGCGGAGCGCGAAGTGGCGCTGCTGCTGTTGAAGGGGCTCAGCCTGAAGGAGATTGCGCAGGTTCGCGCCACCAGCGAGCGCACCATTCGCGCACAGGCCCGCGCGCTCTACGCCAAGGCCGGCCTCAGCGGCCGGGCCGCGTTGTCGGCATTCTTCCTCGAAGATTTGCTGGCGCCGATCGGGCCGGTGGAAACCGGGAACTGAGTCGCGTCTTCGGCGCCGGCGGATTGCCGGACGACCTTGCAGTCGACGTGCGGGTCGGCGATAGTACGCAGCCGTGTGCCGCCTCGCTCAGCTGGCGATCCTGCTCTGCGCCGCATCCGCGGCCGACGCCTTCGCGCAATCAATGCCCGTGCGCCGCTACGGGATGGGCGACGGCTTGATCCACGAGATCGTCGGTCGCGTGTCGATCGACTCGCGAGGGTTTCTGTGGGCAGCGACTGGCGCCGGGGTCAGCCGCTTCGACGGCTACGGCTTCGTCAACTACACCACCGCCGACGGCTTGCCGGATCCGGTGGTCAATCACGTCTTCGAGGACTCGCGCGGACGCACCTGGCTGGCCACCAACGGCGGCGGACTCGCGCGTTTTCGCACGCAGCCCGACGAGAACGGCCGGCTGTTCGAGATTGTCGCCGTCGGCGGGTCGCGACGCAGCAACCGCGTCAACAAGCTGATCGAAACGGAGGGCTGGTTGTGGGCGGCCACCGATGAAGGATTGTTCCGCGCCCGCGTCGGCGATGCGCGACCGGAGTTCGCGCCCCTGGCGCTCGCCGTCGTCGATCCGCTCGACACCGCGGTGGCGGTGTTTGATGCAGCGCCGGGCGGTGGCGACACGCTGTGGCTCGCGACCTCGGTCGGCCTCCTGAAAAGGCTGGCCGATGGCCGCACCATCACGTATGCGTACGGCGCCGACAATCCGCGCGACGGGGCGCGCACTGTGACGGTGGCGCCGGACGGCGGGGTGTGGGTGGTCAACACGCGCGCCACGGCAATCTGGTGGATTGCGCCACACGATCCTCCTGCCGCCGACCGCGTCGTGATCGGCAGCGGACGCCGTTGCTCGTTGACGTCGCCAATGGACTTGCCCACTGACGGCGTCTGCGTCCTGACGCGAGAGAACGCGGATGGCCCTGAGCTCACGTCCGTTCTCACGACCGCCGGCGGCACGGTCGTGATCGGCGGAATCCTGAACGGCCTCGTCGAACTTCGCGGACGCAGCGTGTCGCCACTCTGGTCGCTGCCGGCAGGTGTGCGGCTGCACAATCTCACCGAGGATCGGCAGGGGCACATCTGGGCCGCGACCGACAACGGGCTCTACCTCCTGAGGCGCTCCGGCATGCTGACCTGGCGGACAACGCGCTCGGGTGAGTTCAGGGTGATGGGCCTCGCCGACGCCGGCGGCGGCGCGATCTATGCGACGGGCACCGAAGGCTGGCTGCACCGGGTCTCGGATCGCGGCGTCGACTCGGTTCGTCCGTCCGCAATCGCGAAGGCGATGACGGCGTCGCTCGTCTATCAAACCCCGCTACGGGATCACGCAGGCGCCTGGTGGATCGGGACCGCCGACGGACTCTATCGATTCGGCGCCGTCGCGTTCGAGGCACTGCAGCACGCCAAGCCGGTGGCCGTGTACCGCGTGCAGGACGGCCTGCCGTCGAACCTGGTTGGGCGCTTGTTCGAAGACAGTCGAGGCGATCTCTGGATCGCGTCACGCGGCAGTCGCGGCGAGGTTCTGGCGCGCTGGGAGCGGGCGGCCAATCGCATCCATCGCTACACGCCGCAAGATGGGCTGCCGGACTCGAACGTGCCAATGGCCTTCGCCGAGGATCTTCAGGGGCCCGTCTGGGTGGCGTTTCGTGACGGCGGCCTCGGGCGATTCACGGGCGGCCGGTTCCAGATGATCGGCGACGCCGCCCTTCGCGACGTCATCGTCCTGGCGCTGCACGTCGATCGGCGGGGCCGGCTGTGGCTGGGCACGCGACAACATGGGGTGCTGCGCCTCGACCAGATTGACGCCGCACCGTGGCAGATGACGCGCTACGAAGAGGCGGCCGGATTGGATGTGAGCGGCGGGTGGTGGTGTTTTGCCGAAGATGCTGATGGGGTGATCTACGCCGGCGGTGTTCGGGGCATCGATCGCATCGAGCCCGACACCGGCCGGATCGAGCACCTGTCGCCCGGCGACGTGCCGATCAACACCTTGTCGGCACTGGTGGACGCCGACGGCCGCATCTGGTTCGGCGACACGCGCGGCGTCTCGCGGTTTACGCCGCGGCCGGCACGGCCGCGCGCGCCACCGAATGTCCGCCTGCGCGCCGTCCGCGTGGGAGGCGTCGCCTTGCCGCTGTCGCCGCTGGGCGCCGTTCGCGTCGACGGTATCCGCACGGACGCGTCGCGCAATCGGGTCGAGATCGAGTTCTTCGGTCTGGACGAAGCGCTCGACGGGTCGCTGCGCTACCAGATGCGCCTGGAAGGCGCCGACCACGACTGGACGCCGCCGACATCCCAGCGCGCCGTCATGTATGCCAATCTCCAACCCGGCCAATACCGGTTCGTGGTACGCGCCGTCAATACCGCCGGTGAGACGAGCGTCGAGCCGGCAGAGATCGTCTTCGCGATCGCTCCACCGGTCTGGCAACGCGGATGGTTTCTGGCGATCGCCGTGGGGCTGATCGCCGGCTTCACCTACGCGATGTATCGCTATCGGCTGCAACACGTCCTGGCCGTGGAACGCATGCGGACCCGGATTGCCGCCGATCTGCACGACGACATCGGCTCGAACCTGTCGAAGGTGACGCTCCTCAGCGAAGTGGTGCAGCGCGAGGCGGCCCTTGCCGGCACCCCGTCCGGCGACCGCCTGGCCGCCATGGCCTCGATCGCGCACGAATCGATCGAGTCGATGGCCGACATCGTCTGGGCCGTCGATCCTGCCAGGGATCGGCTGGACGATCTCATCGGCCGCATGCGTCGTTTCGCCGAAGAGCAATGCGCGGCCGCTGGAGTCGCGTTGACATTCACAGCGCCCGGAGAAGAGATGCCGCTCGGCCTTGGCGCCGACATACGCCGCGAAGTGCTGCTCGTGCTCAAGGAAGCCGTCAACAACAGCGTCCGGCACGCGCATGGTCGCAACGTTCGTGTCAGCGTGCAGGTCGCGCGCGGCCGTCTGACGCTGACCGTCGAAGACGATGGCCGTGGCTTCGTCGCATCTGAAACCGGTGACGGCAACGGACTGCGAAGCATGCACGCGCGCGCGGCACGGCTCGGCGGCACGCTGACCGTGGCCCCGGTTCCTGGCCGTGGCACGCGCATCAGCCTGTTGATTCCAGTCAAAACGGCTGCGTTGCGAGCGATTCCTACGCAGGTACGTAGGGACGGTCGGACGATTTCCAATCACCCTTGACCACCGCCGTGGACACTCCCGCCGTCGTGCCGCTTCCGATTGCCGTTGCCGTTATCGAGGACGAACGCGAGATCCGTGAGTGTCTGGCGATTCTGATTAACGGATCGGAGGGCTTCCGCTGTGTGGGTGCGTTCCGCACCATGGAGGCCGCCCTCGAGCATCTGGCCGAGGATGTGCCGCACGTGGCCTTGGTCGACATCGAATTGCCCGGCATGTCGGGCATCGAAGGCGTGCGCGCACTGAAGGGTCGCTTCCCCGCGGTCCACACCGTGATGCTGACGGTCTACGAAGACAACGACCGCATCTTCGACGCGGTCTGCGCCGGCGCGTGCGGATACCTCTTGAAGCGGACGCCGCCGGCCAGGCTGCTCGAAGGCGTGCGCGAGGTGGTGGGCGGCGGCGCGCCGATGTCGCCGGAAGTGGCGCGCCGGGTAATTGAGTCATTTCGCGACGTCCGGCCGTCGCCGCCACCGGAGGTGGCTTTGACACCCCACGAAACGCGGCTCTTGAAGCTCCTGATGCAGGGCCACGGTTATCGCAGCGCGGCCGCGGAGTTGGGCGTCACCGCGCACGCCGTTTCATTCCATCTGCGCAGCATCTACGACAAGTTGCAAGTGCACTCCAAGACCGAAGCCGTCGCCAAAGCCCTCCGCCAGCGCCTCATCCAGTAAACGCCGTCACGCGCGGCCCATCAAAAGAATCTACGTGACCGCGTAGCTGCGCCCGCCGCTCGGCACCGTAGGCTCACCTCCTCACGGGGCAGGAGCATGACGCCATGACCACGGCAACGCCGACACGCCTACACACGCCCACCGATTACCTCGTTACACGGCTCCTCACTGACGTGGAGTTCGCTCAGCTGCGCGCCGAGGCGTTTGCGCAGATGCCGCTCGCCGGCACCAGCATCGTCGACACGCTGAACCCGGATGCCGATTCGCCGGTGCACTGTCTCGACACCGCGCGCGGCGGCCCGGTGCTTGCCGCCTTTTTCGGGGGAGCGTCGACGCTGGCGGCGCTCGAGCGGCTGACCGGCCGGCGCTGGCAGTGGAAGCACAGCAGCGAGTACGGCCTCTACAACTACTACCGCGAACCGTTCCATTTCTGCGGCCTGCACCGCGACACCGACTGCTCTG
>Ga0187893_10002019_pt1 | contig 45990 bp, 35 predicted proteins | sample MA1701074metaG_FD_139574 | JGI IMG/M metagenome (GOLD analysis project Ga0187893, IMG submission 139574) | White microbial mat communities from a basaltic lava cave in the Kipuka Kanohina Cave System on the Island of Hawaii, USA - MA170107-4 metaG ... | reverse complement strand
GGCGATGTCCGTCCCGTCCACGTCGTTGGTGGGGATCGGGAAGTTGGACTGCACCTGGGCGATGGCCTTGCGGATTGCGCCCGGAAGGTTCTTGAACTTGTTCACCACCGCGGCCACGTCCGGGCCTTCCGGCTGCGGCGAGTTGTTCGGAGGGTTGAAGGGAGAGAAGACGTCGCCCGCGCGACGCGTGGCGATGGCCACCGCATCCGATACCGCCAAACACGTACTCTCCACACCCTTGCAGACAGCCGCAAAGACCTCCACGTCATAGAGGGAACTCGGGACAATCTCCGACCCGAGGACGTGTACAAGGCCTTCGCTGCTCCAGTCGTGGTAGTAAGGAGTACATTGCAGCCGGGCGGCGCGATAGCTGCCCACACTGGGGCTGTCCCGGGACTCCAGGTATCTGAACACCGGGCCGATCCAGCGGGCGCAGCCGATCCCTTCTCCTGAAGCCGTGCAACCGACTCCCGCCGGGCACGTGCCGCTTGCGGTGCAATTTGCGTCGGTCTGGCAGTAGTATCCTGTTAACGGCCCAGGCCCGGTGCAGATGTTGTTGAGCGTGGTGTCGAACGCGGTGAAGTCCGGCTGCGCTCGGTTGGGGGGGTTGGCGGGTACAGGGTGCTGCAGATCGATCATCGTCACTCTGACGGCAGCCTGACCTGATGAGCCTGTGGCCACGGCCGAAGGCACGCTGAGCGAAATGGTTCGCGTCTTTTCGCCCCCCGGATCGGGCGTGGCCGCAGCGGGCGGATCGCAGTAATCCCCGACGCCGTCGTCGTCCGTGTCCTCCTGCAATGGATTGGCCACCGTCAGGCAGTTGTCGCAAACGTCGCCGACCGCGTCCGCATCGAGGTCTTCCTGAGAGGCGTTGGCCACGGTCGGACAATTATCACATAGGTTTCCAAGCAGATCCGCATCTTCGTCGGTCATCACTCCGAAGAAGAAGTCGCATTCGTCGGGCTCGCCGTTCGGCTGGCAATCAGTGCTGATCGCCGCGGTGATATCGCAGTCATCCGGCGAACCGTTTCCGTTACAGTCGTCGTCGCACTCGTCGGGAATGTCGTTGCCGTTGCAGTCCTGGCTGGTCGAGTTGGCGATGTCCTGCTCGTCCTCAATGGTGTTGCAGTTGCAGTCGGCGTAGCCGGGCGTAAACAAGGCAAAAGATGTGTCATGCTTTCGGCCGCCGGCCACGAGGCTCCACGGCGTAAACGAGAAGATGTTGATGCTGGGCGCGCGAAGGTGGGCCTCGCCGCCGAAAAACAGGACGTCGCCGCCCGGCAGGGTGTGGCTGGACATCCAGTAGGTTCGCCCCGTGTCGCCGTTGATGCCTTCGGTGGCGATGCCCAGCCATGATCGGCCGGGGCCCAGTACGATGTTGATGCCCAGCACGTCGTATCGGTAGCGTGGGAAAAAGGTGCCGCCGGGGACGGGTGTGCGTGTCACCGTGCCCCCGCCATCTGGGAACCAACCGCCCGCGATGGGTCCCGCGTTGGGGAACGGGGCCATCGAGCCGTTGTCGGGATAGACCTCGACGCTGACCCGGCCCGTCCAAGTAAAATCGCTCTCCTCCTCGTTGATGAAATAGAGGTTCTCGATGGTCGCCCCGTTGGGGAACTCTACGTCGTCCACGGTGATCCAATCGGAGACTTCGCCGCCGTACTGTGAGCCCAGGGCCTCGGCGCCGTTGGGCAGGCCGTTGTTCCAGAGGAAGTGATGACCGCTCCCGCCCGGCGCGGTGGTCACCAGCTCGAATGCGGCGTTCGTATTGGCGCATGTCGGGACCATGGGGTCCCAGGGTCCGAAGAGCCAATCGGCCGCAGGGCTGGTCAGGACCGTCGCCAATGCGCCGCGCGTGCCGTGCTCATAGCTGGTCGTATGCCAGCCCCAAAAACCTCCCGCCGCAGAATTCGCCGTCGATGTCGGCAGGCAGTCCCCACTGGGCACGTCGAAGTCATATCGTGAACCGACGACCGCCTGGATGGACAGGTCGTAATCAAGACAAAGCTCTTCGTGGAAGGCATCGGTCTGCGCGGGAGTGGCGCTGCTGCGGCTGTCCACGGCGGCGTCAATCAGGCAACAATCGAACAGACGCGCGGAATAGCCGACGACCTGATGCGGATCGCACGCGGGAATGGGGGTGGCATCGACCTCGACGACCTCGCTGCCGCAGAAGTACAAGCCCAGGGCCGCTGCGGCCGGCTGACCGGTGGTCAGCGGCTCGTGGAAGGCGATGAACCAGCCGTCGGGCGTGACGGCGGCGTCGAGCACGCTGCCCCACCAACGGACGGTATGAACCGGGCGGCCGTCGGAGGTGAAATCGTCGGCCAGAACCTCGGCAGGGGCCAAGTCGTTCAGATCCGCGCTAGACGCGCCATCTTCCTCGCCTGCCGTCGGAAGCTGCGAGAATTTTGCATCGGGCCGTTCGCATACATCGTTCAAGCCGTCCGCATTGGTGTCGGAATCACATACCGTGGCCGGTCCGACAAAATAGCCCCCCGCCTCGGCGCAGTCATCGACTCGAAGGTCCCGGCAGTTTGCCGGCGGCGAAAGACAACAGGCTCCCATGCACGCGCACGCCAGCTGAATCGAATACACGCCCTGAGCGGCGGGGTTGCGCGACGAGACTTGGATGTAATAAGTCTCCCCCACATCGAGTTCGGTCAGGCACAAGCTGGACAATCCCGGCGCGACGCATCCCCCGTCCTCGCTGCATCCGGTTTCCACGAGCGATCCGCACGTGCCCGAGTACACGGCGAAGGTCGAATCCTGGGCGAGGCTCGCACACGTGGAGATGTTGGCCGTGGCGGAGTTCGCCACAAAGCTGAACCACGTCGAACCGACATGGTCCACGCCCGCTCCGCAACTGTACGGCGGGTCAGGCGTTGCCACCGTCGTGAAGTTGTTAAAGTTACGCGTCGTTTCGCACTGCATGGGCGTGGGCTGTTCGCACGAAGAGTCCGTCGCCGGATAATCCCACCCGATGGCGTCGAACATGTCCAGATCGCCGCTGCGATAGTAGTTCGGATAGAAGGTCTCCTGCGGCGAGAGCGAGGGATCCATGACGTAGATGCCCGGGTTGAGGGCGTGGAAGTGAGACGCCTGACTGGGCACGCCGTCCGACATCTGGTACTCGACGGTAATGAGGTCAGAGTTCACATCGTCGTTGGTTCCCGGAGCGTTCTGGTCCACCATGCGCGCTGTCGCGGCGAATTCCGCGAGGTCGTCGGGGTTGTAATCCCCGGTTCCGTCGCTGCGCTGGAAGCGGTAGATGTCCAGGGCCTCGATATCGCTGGGGCGGAAGTCCGCGGCCGAAGTAAAGCCCAGGGCGTGACCCACCTCATGGACGATCACGGACTGGAAGCAAAAGGCGCCGGAAGAAATACTCGGGGGGGTGTAATCCCAGTTGAAGTTCGAGCTGAACGTCATCGACGCAGCCGTGCCGCTGGTCGTCCCGATCGTGGCCCGATAGTTCGCACGAGTAAAGTAGACAATCGTCTCGTTGGTAATGGTCGCGCTATTGCCATCGTAGCGCACGGGTATGGTGCTGCCCGACGGAAGGCTCGTCTGAATGCTGTCGTTCTCATCCATCCCGGCCTGGAGGCCGGTGCGGGCGTTCGTCCAGCTCGTGCTGGTATAGGAACTTCCGGTAGAGCCGAGAACACCGGGCGCGAGCGGGGCGAAGGCAAAGTCGATCGTCACACTGACCGGATCGCTGAACTGCGCCTCGATGTAACTCTCCACCTCAGCGAGCGCCGCCTCAGCGCCCGCGGGCAGCGCCGTGGTGATGTTGAAGGTCAGGTTGAAGCCGCCCGGGCCGGCCACGCCTCCGCCCTCGAGCGGGGCCGGGTGCGCCGCCGCGGCGGCGCGTGACCATCGCGCGATGCGCTCCAGCTCCGCCGCGTCGATCTTCGACAGATCGCTTCCACACGCCGGTCGCCAGACCCATTCCGTGGCGACCTCTATCTCGCGCCCATCAGCGTACAGAACGCTTTTCTCGACAGGGCCGGGCTCCACGAAAACCGGCGGGCGCGCCTTGATGGGCGTAGGGCGCGGCTGGGCCATCGCTGCCGCCGTGCAGCTAAGAACAACTCCCAGACTGGTGCTCACCGCGGGCGCGCTGCGTCGCCTGACCACGTGGAATCTCCCTATCGTTTCGGATGGATGTCCGTCCCCCGGACCCGCGGCGCGGTCTCCCGCGCTCGCCCCAGGCCGCATGGGCTCGGGCTTCCCCTTCCCTCTAAGGTTCGTCGCCCCGTTTGCGGCCGATCCCCATGAAGATTATAAGCCTAACAGATTTGCGCGAGCAACACAAGCGGTCCGAAAAAAGCGCTCCGTGGCGCGGGTGTTTATCCTATGGTCTCCATCGCCGTGGCGGAAACGACCTCGGACCTGGAGCGATGCTTCCCCGTCATGCTCGAGCTCCGGCCCCACCTGGACGCTGTGCCGTTCCTAGCCCAGGTCCAGCGGCAGCGGCGAGAGCACGGCTATCGGCTGGTCTATATCGAAGACGGCGGCGAAGTCCGAGCCGTCGCCGGGTTCCGCATCGCTGAGTTTCTCGCCTGGGGAAAGACCCTCTACGTAGATGACCTCGTGACGCGAGCGGTGGATCGCTCGCAGGGATACGGCGATCGGCTCTTCGACTGGCTCGTCGAGCATGCCCGGGCGCAGGGCTGTGACCAATTCCATCTCGACAGCGGCGTGCAACGCTTCGGCGCTCACCGCTTCTATCTGCGCAAACGCATGGACATTGCCGCGCATCACTTCGCAATGAAGCTGGCGTAGCGCCACCCCTTGTGGGTGGCGTGGGACCGCGTTCTTCTAGCGTGGGAGGGCGAGGCTCCTGCCGAGCCGTTGGGTCTCGGCGGAAACCGCGAGCGCCGCTCAGCAATAGTCAGTCGAGAACACAGATGAGCAAAGTGATGGAGATGCCGACCGCCACCAGCGCGTCGATCACCAAGCCGATGGTCGCCAGGATCTGCCCCGCCCGCGTCAGGGACATGCCGTCGTCATCCATTCGCCCGGCGCGCATCGCCGCGAGATCATGGTTGCCCATCACGCAGGCGATGATCCCCAACGGGAACAACCCGGTCATCAAGCTGATGATGCCCAGCGTCAGCACGGTCCCGCCGCGATGCGGCTTCACCCGGGATACGGGCTCGACTTGGAAGCCCGCGGGCGCTCCGCTCTCGTTGAGGAAAGCGGTGATGGGGCGGGGCGCTCGGCCCGTAAAGAGCGACAGGTACAGAAACGAGAGCGACGACAAGACCAGCCCGGTGACCAGCGCGATCCGTCCCTCGTCGCCAATGGTGTGGTAGTCGCGCCATTCCTGCCCGGTCAGACCCAGCCGCAGCGGGCCGATCTCCGCGGCGATCCGGCGCTGCGCTTCGTGGACTCGCGCCTTCACTTCCGCGAATTCTCCGATCCGCGCTTCGACGTCGATATCCTCCGGCGTCTCGTAGGGGCGTTCCTCCTCGCACGGATCGCACGGACAGTTCCACTCCCGGGAAATGCCCGTGATCGTGCCGCCGATGCCAAAGAGGCTGGCGGAGATCAAGAAGGGGCGCAGCGTCTCCCGCCAGAAGCCGGCGCGCTTGAACGGCCCGGTCTTGCGCAGCGCGAAAATAATGAACGCGGCGAACGCCGTGCACATCACGATCGCGGCGGTGATATCGTGGTAGTCCCAATTCGACGCCACGAGCGGGATGAGGAAGGTCACGATCGTTCCGCCCATCAAGCCGAACGCAACCAGTCCCCAGAATGCCCGCGAGATACCCCAGCGCTCCAGGGCCGCGGAAGGCCGCCCCGATCGGTCAATCATCATCGCCAACTCCTTCGTCGACGGCGCGGCGGTCGAGGCCATCGGCGGCGGGGGCGGAACGACTCGATCGCTATCCGCGTCCGCATCGGCCGTCGCGACCGGCGCCTGGTCGGACGTGCCGCGGGCCGGCGGTCGCCAAGGCCCCCAGCCCAGCGTTTGGACCACGAGGCAGACGGATGCCGCGATGCAAGCAGCCATGGGCACGAAATAGTCCGGCTCCGCACCGGTGGGCAGGGAGGCGATCATCGTCGCCACGATCGCCCCGATGCCCACGCCGATGGCGCTGCCCAGGCTCATCTCCCCGAACCACGCGGTGTAGAGGTGTTTCTCCCATTTCGCGAACATGGAGACCACGAGCAGGCCGAGGAACAGCGCCAGGCCATCGTCGCTCTTGTAATCAAGCAGCGGGGCGCAGCCCAACGCCAGCAGCGGTGCACTGCACAGCCCGCGCACAAGATGCGCCGCCCAATTGGGCCCGGCATCGACGTCGAACCAATGGGCCGCCCAGTTCCCCAGGATCACTCCGACAGTCATCGTGACCACCAATAGCCCCGCGGTTGCGCCGATGTCGTCCTTCACCGCATTGCCGAAGATCACGCCGACGGCCGTGGTCAATCCGGCGAGCAGCACGAAGGAGAGCGCCATCCGCTTCTTGCGCTCGATGGGCGTGCGCGGCTCGTTCCACCGCGGCGGCGGGGGACGCATCCCCCCGCTCGGGCCGCGCATGCCGGCCGGAGGGCCGCCGAGCCTGGCGAGCTTCTTTTCAATCTTTCGTGAGATTCGGTCGTACTTGTATGCGACCTTGCCGGGCAACTCGCCGCCATGCGCTTGTCGGGCCTGACGCATGGCCTCGGCGGCGAGACCGAACCCGCCGCGCGGACCGGGATAGGGATTGGGCGAGGGCACGGGCGACTGCGCTCGTTCGTGGGCGTGCTGCCTAACGGCGGCGGCCAAGCTGTTGGGGCTAAAGCCCGCAAGACTCTGCTGGATGGCCTCGCCGGAGAGCAGGTCGTCGACCATCTCCTCCACGGTCTGGTAGCGGTCCTTGGGGTCCTTCTCCAGGGCCTTGCGGATCACGCGCCCGAAGGGTTGGGGCAGATTGTCCAACTCCGGCTGCGAGGTCAGGTGCTTCATGAGCACCTCGGCCATGGTCGAGCCTTCGAAGGGCACCTTGCCGCAGAGCATTTCGTAGAGAATCACGCCGAGAGCGTAGATGTCCACGCCGCGCGAGTAATTGCCGCTGCCGATCTCCGGGGCCATGTAGTGGACGGTGCCCACGCTGGCCGTCTGCGCACTGTGCCGTGAGACGGAAATGAACTTGCTCAGGCCGTAGTCGCCGATCTTCACATAGCCGTCGTCATAGAAGATGTTGCCCGGCTTTAGGTCGCGGTGCACGATGCCGCGCTCGTGCAGATACGCGAGACCCTTGGCGATCTCGCGAGCGAAAAACGCGGCCTTCTCCGCGGAAAAGCCGTGCGGCTCGGCGATGAGCAAATCCCGCAGCGACGGGCCGGAGCAGTACTCCATGATGATGCAGTACTCGCCGTCGGTGGTCTTCTTGACGTCGAAGATCGAGACCAGGTGCGGGCTTTTCAGGTTGATGCAATGGCTGACCCCGCGCAGCTCGACGTGCGGATTCTCCCGGAGGTACTTGAGGGCGACTTCGCGCCCGCCATCGCTGACCGCGTAGTAGACTTCGCCGAACCCGCCGCGTCCCACGGCGCGCTGGATGGTGTAGTCATCCAGGGGTCGATCACCATGTTTGAAGGTATAGGCCACGGGTCATCCTCTGTGGGACCGTCTCTCAACCGGTCCGTTCGTTCCCCGCCAAGATCTCTTGCCGCGGGTCGCCCACTGACCGCGTGGAACCAGCGCCGCTGTCGTCCAAACTTCGGAATAAGTGCTCTAAACCGCCTATTTCCCGGACGATCTGCAGGCGAGTGTCCGGCCTCACTTCATCCGGGTCTTCGACGGTCGCCGCGCAGGTGACGTGGTATCCTTCCGGCACCTCATATGCGGCCACGCGGACGCTGAATTCGTCCTCACTCCACTCGCCGTAAGTGAAAACCCAAAGCAGCGAGTCCTTGTAATCGGCAGCCTCGCCCGGCGCGTATCCCAGCGAGACGAAGTACCGCTTCAGAACATCAGCCAGGTCCGCGCGTCGCGCGATGACGAAGGAACGACTAATCGGAAATCCGATCTCCGACCCCGGCGCCACTGAACTGTCGCCGGCGCTCCGCCGAGATCGTGGGCCCCGCCCCTTTCTTTCATAGATGCCCTTCACCGAGTAGATAGAACTCCACCCCGCGACCAGCACAGCGATTCCGAGGAACGTGTGGTCCTTGAGGATCAGCAGGCAGGAGACGATGACGGTCGCGAAAACCAGAACGAAGGTCATCGACGGTGGCGTCTCGCGATCGGCCGTTAGAACGGGCGGCGCTGTGGCCGGCGGCGAGACCTCGTGGGCCGCCCCGACTCGAACGCCCTTCCGCTCCACCTCCGCCGCCAGTTCCCGCAGGCTCACCGCGTCGAACCCGGCCACTGACGTCGCGATCGCGGGCTCTCCAAACACGGCCTCCACCATCTCGTCCACGCTCGCGAAGCGGTCCTTGGGGTCCTTCGCCAATGCCTTGCGGATGACATCCGGGAACGGGGCGGGTAACGCCTCGACCTCGGGCTGCGAGGCGAGGTGCTTCATCAACACTTCTCCCATCGTCGCCCCGTCGAACGGCACCCGCCCAAGCAGCATCTCATAGAGAATCACGCCCAGGGCATATACGTCCACGCTCTGCGAGTAGCTTCCCGTAGCGATCTCCGGGGCCATGTAGTGGACCGTCCCCACGCTCGCCGTCTGCACACTATGTCGCGAGGTGGAGATGAACTTCGCCAGCCCATAGTCGCCGATCTTGACTCGCCCATCCTCGAAGAAGATGTTCCCGGGCTTGAGATCGCGATGCACGATTCCCCGGTTGTGCAGATGTGACAGGCCCTTGCCGATCTCGCGCAGGAAGTAAGCCGCCTTCTGCACACCCAGCCCGTGCGGCTCCGCCAGCAGCAGGTCGCGCAAACTCGGACCGGCCACGTACTCCAGGACGATGAAGTGTTCGCCACGGTCGTTCTGCCGCACGTCATAGATCGAAACCAGGTGTGGGTCTTTCAGGTTCAGGCAGTGCGAAACGCCGCGCAGCTCGATCGTCGGGTTGTCGCGGAGGTACTTGAGGGCGACTTCCTTGCCGCCGTCGCTCAGTGCGTAGTACACCTCGCCGAAGCCGCCGTGCCCGACGCCGCGCTGGATGGTGAAGCCTTCGAGCGGCCGATCGCCATGTTTGAATGTGTATGCCATCGCACTCGTCCCGCGCTGCTACGCAACGCTCCGTCCTGAAACCTTCCACCGTTGCAACACCAGGCTCACTCCGCCGATTTCCACTGGCTCGCCGATGGCAAGTTGCCTGGCCGCAGTATCCACGTGCCCGTCGCTTTGTTGACGAATCCACAGTCCTCCGCCGCGCTCAAAGAGCACCAGCGGCGTGCCCGCATGGCGGCAGAGGATGTGGGCCGTCGGCCCTTGGCCCAACGTGGCGTGCTGATGGAAGAGAATCACGCGGCGCACATCGTTGGGCATTTTCGTCGTGTCGCTCAGTTCCAGCACCGCCGAGGGGCTCTTGCGGCTCGGCAGGCGGAAGGTGAACTTCGCTTTGCGACCCAGCACGACCTTGTCGCTGTCGCGCAGAAGCTGGTGCTGCACCAGGCGTCCGCCGACCTCGATTTCCTTGGCCCCGAACACGAAGTAGTCGTCGTCCACGCGATGGATGTTCGCGTGCCGCTCGGCTACGTCGCTGAACACGGGCACGTCCGCGGGGCTCTCCGATGCGGCGCGGCCGAGGGACGCTCGACCTCCGCGGAGTACGAGGTAACTTCCGCCGCCATCGACGAGCAGTAGCAGCCTCTCCGGCGTGTCCAGCTCCGCCCGCACGCGATCGGGTAATGCAACCGTGTCATCCAACGAGCCGCGGGCTTCAGCCCGCGCGGACGTTCGTGCAGCCCGAAAGTCGCGGTTCGCATGATCACCGATCCGGTCGCCCAGCGCTCCCGCGCAGAGCGCCGTGTGGGTTTCATCGAGTATTCGTAGCTGTTCCAAGGCGGCTGCGATCCACTTGGCATCGGGCGCCTGCCGTGAAAGACTCAGCAAGTGCCGCCGAGCTTCGCCGTAGCGATACCCGGCGGCGCAGGACGCGGCGTCCCTGGCCATAGCCAACCAATCCCCGACCTCTTTGCGCATGGGGAGTTTCGAGCCCAGGTCGCCCAGGCACGCCAACTCGTCCGCGCTTCGGGCGAGCTTACCTTGCACGAGAGCGGTGCGCGCGTTTTGCAGGATGCGTTCGCACAGCGTGGTGACCACGCGTGTCACGTCCGGATGGTGACCGTCGATGAAACGCGCCTTGCGGACGCGCTCCACAGCCGCGGCCAATTGTCCGGAAGCCATCAGCCGTTCAGCCTGCTCGACGATCGTCTGTAGGTCCTTGGCCCGCTCGGCCATTTTTCGATCCAGCGCCGCGGCCCCCTCGTCGTTCGCCGCCACGCGCTGCAAGATCTGTCGGCCTGCGTCCAGCGAACCGTCTTCGATGCGCTTGACCGCCGCTTCCAGGCGGCCTCGCCGAGAATCCTCCTTGCGGCAATGTTCAGTGGCCACCGTCTGCACGTATTGACGAAGCTCGGCGATCTGGTCCTTCAGTACGCCGCCAGCTTCGGCACGGTCCAAGTCGATGAGCGCGTCGCTGAAGCGGTCCTCGCGATATGCGGCGCGGGCCCGTTCGAGGAACTTCTCGGTGAGCGCCGCACGTACGGCCGCCGCCCGGCGATGACCCTTCAGGTCGGGCTGCGTTGCTAGGCGAAACGCCTCGTCGAGCCGGGCTTCTTTCAAAGCCAGCTCCGCGGCCTTCAATCGACTATTGAACAGTCCACCAAACATCGCCAACCGCCTTCTCCGCCCGGAGAGGCCCAGGTAAATCGCAGCGAACCAGCATTCACATCACGTGTCCGCGATCATATGCGTACGGGCAATTCGCCTCCAAATCAGACCGGATCGGCACGTCTTCTTGCCGTGCCCTCGTCCCTGAATTCGGGCTGGGCGGCGGTTTATTCGGCGCGAAGTTCGGCTGTACAAGCGTTGCCGGGGGGATAAACTCACCGCCGGTCGCACCCATGAGTCTCTCCGCTGTATTCCTGGATCGTGACGGTACGATCATCGAGGACGCCGGATACCTCGGCGATCCCGAAAAAGTCCGGCTCTTTCCCGACGCCGCCGAGGCCATCCGCCGCTTGAACCAAAGCGGCTGTTCTGTCGTCCTCGTGTCCAATCAATCCGGCGTCGCCAGGGGATTGTTCACCGACAAGGAACCGGCTCGGGTTCACGCGCGGGTGGAGTCGCTCCTGGCCGCTAAGGGGGCGCGGCTCGACGGCGCTTATTACTGCCCCTACCTCGACGGACCCGATGCGAAGGTTGCGGCCTTTCGTCGCGACAGCGAGCTTCGCAAACCCAAGCCGGGCATGTTGCTTCAGGCGGCGAAAGAACGGGAGCTGGACCTGACGCGATCGTGGATGATCGGCGATTCGCCCGCCGATGTCGAAGCCGGCTCGCGAGCCGGGTGCCGCACGATTCTCCTGGAGCGCAACGGCGCTGCGCCCGCCGCGGACGTGACGCCCACCTTCCGAGTCGCTACGCTGCTTGAGGCCGCCGCCATTGTGGAGCGCGAAATGAATCAAGATCCGATCCCGGCAACTCCCTCTCCCTTCAAGGGAGAGGGGCGGGGTGAGGGTCAAGCGCCGCCCCGTTACGATGGGCACGCTAACCCCCGCGCCGCTGACGCCTCGCCGGATGATCGCATGATCCAAGCCCTCGAGCGCATTCACGGGCAACTCGAGCGCGCCCAGCGTAAGGACCGGCAGCACGATTTTTCGTCGCTGCGCTTGCTTGCCGCGCTATTGCAAATGCTCGCCGTCGTGACCACCTTGTGGGGGGTCGTTGCCCTTCTCGACGACCAGGCGGCGGCCACCGGGCGTATCGCCCTTGCCTGCTTCTTCCAGCTCGCATCGCTGACGGCGTTTCTCACCGATCGACTGCGCTGAGCAACGGTTCTATCGCACGGCTTTCCCAAATTGTGATTCTCGCGCGAATACGGATGTATTAGCGAAATCCAGATTACGAACCGTTCGTGTCGATTTCATCCCAGCGTTAGAGTCGCGGTCTACTCTTGATTTCGCATTCCGGTTCGCTGGCGCGCGGGCACAGCGATCCCGCTGGAGCAAAGGGGGACGGGGACCTCCAAAAGGGCGACCGACCTAATTCTTCTGTCGGCTTGCCTAATGCAACACCGGCCACAGGCGGCCTGCACCGCCCGTGGCCGGTTGACTTGCGCTCTGAGGAGGGTGAGGGTGAGGGCGACCAAGGCGGGAGCCCGAAGGCCGAGGCGCAAACGAGCGGCTTGGTTGGCCAGCTCAAACTGCAACCGCCAACTCTTCAGGAATCGGGAAATGATGGACTGAATACCAACGGATCGGATCGCTCTGGAGTCCGCGAACCATGTCGCCCAGGGTATCGTGCAGACGGCGCTTGGGACGCCAATTCAAGCGCTCGTGCGCGCGGCGGATGTCCACCGCATGGTGAGCGTCAGCTAGATCGATCATCCCGGCCTTCAGGAAGGTCTCCCCGCCCCCGAGCCGATCCCTGGCCCACGCTCCGACCTTGGCCAGGCGCTTGGGCAGGTGGATGGCGGGCCAGCCGCGCCCGTGAACGTAGTGGCCGAGCCAGTCCTGCATTTCCTGCTCACTCATCACGTCCGGCTCGGCGATGGGGAACGACTCGAAGGCCCCTAGATCGTCGCGCCGCTCAATGACCTTTCGAAAGCAATCCGTCAGATCGTCGAGGTGTACGAAGGGCCGGCCGTGATGCGGGTCACCGGGCAGCAAGTAGCTTTCCGGCCTGCGTTCGTAGATCCGCCGCATCTCTTGACTGATGGGGGCCGAGTGACAGTCCTCGTCATAGACGCCGCCGATGCGCAAGATCACTGCGGGGATGGGCCCGTGGTGCCGGCGGATTACCGCTTCTTCTAGATCCTCCTCGATCAGCGGCCCTTCCGACTCATCGGCCGGTTTCACGACCAGCAGGTTGCGGACATGGACGAACTGCTCCACCTGGAGCTGCTCCAGCTCTCGCAGGAGCCGGCGCGTTTGTTCGACGCTATTCGCTTGTCCGTTGAAGTCGCCGTCGCGATAGCCGCTCAGATCAATCGCACTGGTGATGGCGCCGCCGTGGCGTTGACGCACCTTTCGCAGCGTGGCGGCAATGCTGTCGTCCTCGTCGAGGTCGCATTCGAACCAATCGTAATCTGCCGCGTCGTCCGGCGGTTCGCCGTCCAAGCCGACCACCGTGAACGAATCGCCCAGCGCGCGTCCTAGCCGACCGCCGATCAGCCCGCTGCACCCGGTCACCAGGACAACCGGCTTCGCCATCGGCGCGGCCACACGCGTTCTCTCCCGAACAGTCATTCCAGTCCAATGATAGGCTAGCCCACCTGAAAACCGCCTGAGATGAAAGTGAACGGAATGTAGCGGCCGGTTGTCGGCCGCGCGGCGCCAAGTGTACGTACTGTAGATTTCGTTTGTGACCCGAGCCGCAACCGCAGCAGCTCTTTTCGCCCGTAGGGCGTACGACCGTTGCCAGGCGCATCCCTCGTGCCGGAGGCACAAGCGAACTTAGCCCAGCGATTCATCGCTGGGTAACCGGAAAAAAGAAACGTGCCAAGTCCCGGACGGGACGACCGACCCGCCGCTCGTGCGAGAATCCGTTCTCGCGCGCACCCCGCGGGATTCCCATCCCACGGTGACGAGAGTCGCCACTTCCCGACCGCTTCAGCGGCCTTTGCCGCCCTTCTGAAACCCCGAGCGAGGAACGAACCCCGACAACACAGCCGCGTTAGCGGCGAAACATGCTAGCCCACGACGTGAGTCGTGGGTCCACGTGTGCGAAAACGAAAAAGCCCCGCCAGGGGCGGCACATCCTCCCTCCGAATCCCACCGCCGCTCGACCCCGAAAGGGTCAACGAACGTAGCCGGGGAGCGGCTGGCGAACGCGAGCGCCCACGAACGATTTCGATTAGCGAATCGAGCCGCGTGCAGCGCTGACCGCGCAGAACTTCAACGCATGAATGGACAGCCGCTCCGCCGGTCCAAGTAATGACGTCGGCCACTCACCCTGGTAAGATAGCTCAACAGGCGGACGAGAGCGGTCACTGCGGTCACGGGTCGCGCCTCACCCCGGATTTCTCTTCCGTGGAGGAAACGATGACTAACATCGGATCACGTGCATGGCCGAATACCTTCCGGCCGGCCATTGAAGGATGGAACGCTAGTCCAGCGTTCGGGCCCAAGGAATTGCACGGGCCGGAGGACCTTGTCGAGGCTGTATTCCACTGTCGGGAGATTGCATCGGAGATTCGCGACTGGTTTGCTCCTGTTTCCGAAAAGGCGGTTAAGAAACTGCTTGCGTTTGCGTACCAAGCCAGCTTGCGCACCGACGAGGGTCGCTATCCATGCTTCACGATCACTCTTTGCCAAGAGGATCATTTTCCATTCATTGCTCGGTTCCGTCATCCTATTCCATTGCATGACGCAGCCCAACTTGTCCCTCTGGCGCCCGCCGCGCGCTTCCCCGAGTGTTCACTGCTGGTACGTGAGGAAGGCGTGTCGGAGAAGCCCCTTGTCCTACTTGGGATCATCGCGGCGGACGAGCGAGGGTTCGACTCGCAGGTCGGTCGCCCCGAGGTCGTTGGCGTGGGAGCGGCACGGCATGTGTCAGTGGTCGTTGAAGGCCCGGGGATCGTTCGCGTTCAAGACTGCATGACCCACCTTCGTTTGGCTGGTGGATCAATCCAGCACATTACAGACTGGTATGGCGTACCCGCCTATAGAGCTTGGTTGGGTGACCTTGGAACAAACGTCGTCGAACAGTGCGTGGCGGCCCACGGTCCGAGTGCGGAAAAGTGGTTCGGTGGCTCTTGGGGCGTCCAGACCCTTATTCACAGTCTGTGGTCTCAGGTTCTGAGAGCAACGGTTCGGCGCGCACATGGTGGCGCTTTTCTAATCCTTCCACACGCGCTGTCCGGTCCCGTGGAGCCTTTTCTGGAGCGACACGGCATTGACGCAAGACATGTCGTACGTGACTGTGACTTGACGGCCCAAGTAGGTACTTTCTGGCGACATTGCGGAGAGATGCAGCTGAAAGTGATGCCAGACTCCAGCGATGCCCAAGAGTGGCGCGTACTTCGCCACCAACTGTGGACGAAGGTTCGCGGCGTGGCCGCACTTGCTGAGGTCGATGGCTGCGTCGTATTCGACCGACACCTCAGTCTCTGCGCATTTGGTGCGTTTCTACGGCCTCAGCCCAGCGCCCTCCCAATTCGGGATGCTCGTACCAACGAAGTGCTTTCGGAGGAGGTTCTGATGAAGTTTGGGACTCGGCATCAATCAGCCGTGGGGTTCTGTCGTTCCTTTCCTGGAAGCATTGCATTCGTCGTGTCGCAGGATGCCGTCGTTCGAGTGTTTCACAGCGATTCGTCCGGCACGTACGGATTCGGCCCCCTTTACGCCGATGCTCGCCGCATTACTGACGTCAGCTAATCTGGCAGCACAGTGACGTTGCGGATCAGAGAACTTGACTTCAAGCAGGTAAACGGCGTCTTATGAATCCCATCTTGGAACAACTCTATCCAGACAAGACCGTGGTCGCCCGTCGTCGACAAGCAGGCTTTCCGCCGCTGAGCGGCACTCTAGATGCATTCACGGCTTACGTGCATGACGACATGAGGGCGTGCTACCTCAACGGCTGCGACCCTGCCGCCATTGTGACGGCATGCGTACTTATCGATTTCGCGCTCAAGGACGCGATTCATTTCGATGCTTTCGTGAAAGCCGAGCAAAAGTTCAATGCGAAGCAATGGGACCAGATCGATGGCTTTGACTTCAGCACATCGATCAACTCGGCACGCGCTCGCGGAGTCGTGAACAAGGACGAATGTAAGCAGCTGCATTGGCTACGAAAGGAAGTCCGGAACGTTTATCCCCATGGACAGACACCCGATTGGATCAAGAATAAGAGCGAGGATATCTGGGAGGGCAATCTTGATACAGGGGACGTCCAGCGGAGGACCGTGAGTGTCCGCGACAACATCGTACTGCAGCGCCAAATCCGAATCGTTGCCGACCGCAATGTTTGAGCCCAAGTGGTGCTGCTGGTGGACAAGTTCGTTCGCGTCTTGCACGAGCGCTCAATGAAGGCGCTCGCGAACGCCGCGCCAACGAGCCGGTCCAAGCCGACGATGGCCCAAGTCCAGGGCGTTCTCAAGAACATGAAAAAACAGGGCTTCGAGGGCGATCTCTTGGTCACCAACGACTATCCGGCAGTGCCGTGAACCGGGCGCAACGGATTAGCTGGTGTCGAAGCATCCGATCGGAAGGCGGATTCAGCTTACGCGACGTCGGTGGCGCGGGCAGTGATGCGGGCGGGGAGGTCTTCGATGTCGAGGGTATCTAGGCTGACGTGCTGGGAGGCGCGATCCAGGTCGATGCCGACGAGTCGCCCGTCAGGGCCGAAGTCGAGGACCACGCCGGGGCGGACCTCCTGGGACTCGGCGGCCTGGGCGTCGGCCAGGTCGATATAGAGCGAATCGGTATCCGGGTAATAGTGCAGTTTCATGGCTCGCCACCCTTTTGTTTCGCGAAGCCGCGGTCCGGAAACGCGTTGTGGATCGTCCTCCCGTCCTCAAGCGTGACGACCCGGATATACCGGCCAAGCTGGGGGACATAGCCCCAGAATCGTACGCGACCGCCGGGCTGCTCCTGTCGCTCTATCGGATTGTTGACGATCTCGACGCACCATTCAAGTTTCAGGTAGGCGCGCTTGCGGAGAACCTGTTCACGAAAATACGGCGTTGTGGGGTGTTCCGGGCTGTCCGTCGCCATGTCGAACATCCTAACCTTCGTGAGACTTCGGTGTCACGCACCCCACCAAGCGGCCACTCAGGGATCCGTGGAGTCTACGGTGAGGTTCAACCCGGCGATGGAACTCCGGGAGGGCTGGGTGGCACGGTCGGTCGTCGGTTCGTGTGCCACCGCCCTTGACGTGACGCTTTCGGCGCTGCGGAGGCGCCGCTAAGCGGCACGCGAGCTTCGCTCGCGGCGGCGAGTCAAGGGCCCGCCCCTTCCGCGCGCGGGGCGCGCATCCGTTGTTTCACGTGAAACAACGTGGTGTAGGCGGGAGTCCACGATGGAACGAGAGCAGAAGCTACGCGACCCGCAGTGGACGCCCGGCGGCTTCGCGTCATGGTTACGAAGTCTTCGTCGTGTACTTGCGCATGGCCTCGGCGACGAGGTAGAAGGAGCCGGTGATGCAGATGATGTCTTCGCGGGAGACGGCGGCCGTGGCGATCTGCATGGCCTCTTCGAGGTCCTTGGCCACCTGGGCGATCTTGCCGGAGACTTCCATGTACTCCGCGGCCAGCTCGGCCGGCTCCGCGGAGCGGGCCGTCCCTGCGGTCGTGAAGATCACCTTGTCCGCGCCGAGCTGAATGCGGCGGATCATGCCGGCCACGTCCTTGTCCTTGTGGCACCCGAAGATCACGACCATGGAGTCGTAGGTGATGTTCTGCCCGATGGCCCGCATGAGGGCGTCGATGCTGGCCGCGTTGTGGGCCCCGTCGACGAGGATGCGCGGCTCCTCACGGATGATCTGCATCCGCCCGGGAAGCCTGACGTTCGCCAGGCCGGCCACGGCGCGCTGGTCGTCGATGGGCAGCCCGCGCCCCTTGAGGATGTCCAGCATGCGCAGAGCGACGTTGCAGTTGATCGCCTGATGCTCGCCCAGTAGCGGCACGTGGACGTGCTCGAAGCGGCTATTGGGCGTGGTCACGCAGATGCGCGCGTGCCGCCCCGCGTCGCGCGAGAACTCGAAGCGGTAGCTGAAGTCCACCTCCTCATCGGCGAAGCGCAGAGGGGCGGACAGGGAATCCGCCACTTCCACGAAAACGTCCTTGACGTTCTGCCGCTGCGGGGCGCTGATCACCGGCACGCCCTTCTTGATCACACCGGCCTTCTCGCGGGCGATCGACTCCAGCGTGGAGCCGAGTTGGGCCATGTGGTCGTAGCTGATGCTGGTCAGCCCCACGACGTCGGGCATGATCACGTTGGTGGCGTCGAGCCGTCCGCCCAGCCCCGTCTCGACTACGGCGATGTCCACCTTTCGCTCGGCGAAGTAGCGGAACGCGGCCGCCGTCAGAACTTCGAAATACGTGGGCTCCGGAACCCGGGCTCGATTGGCCACAGCTTTGACGGCGTAGACGGCCCGGGCGAACTCGTTCTCGGAAATCACGTTGCCATCGACAACGATTCGCTCGCGGATGTTCATCAGATGCGGCGAGGTGTACACGCCCACGCGCAAGCCGCACCCCCGTAGCATCTCCGCGAGCATCGTGACCGTGCTGCCTTTGCCCTTCGTGCCCGCAACATGCGCCGTCCGGAACGTCCGATGGGGGTTTCCGAGAGCGCTCAGGATCCGGCTAATGCGCGAAAGGCCGAAATTCGCGCTCGTGTACTGGGGACCGAGGATTCGCTCGTTGTTCGTGAGAGAATCCAAATAGTTCAGGGACGCCCGAAACGTCCACTTCGGTTTCGTCGAGCGGTCACGAAGACCACCCTTGGGACGTGTCGCTCGTCGGGACTGCCTGCTGGCCCTAGGTCTGGTAACTGCGGCTCGGCTCATGGGGCGGATTGTAACTCAGTTTCCGAAAACCGTCAACGTGGAATACTCGGCGCAGGCGGCATTCTTGAACCTCGGTATTCGGTCGTCGTCCGTTACCTAATCTACGCTGTGACATTAGGTTAGGTCGCGCAACTAAGATGGCGAATGCCGGGCACGACTTGTCACGCGGAGGTCATTTTGTGCATGCGGAATTACAATTCTGGACCGTATCAGGGGAGGCGGAGAACGGGGGGTTATCAGGGTGCGGTCACGACGTCAGTCGTCGGAAGCGGTAAACTACCGAGGATGCCACCCCTCCATTCAAACAGCCCCGGATTGCCAGAATGTTTTGAAGTACGAACGGACGTCCTGGATCAGCTCGGCCCACTGCTGCGCGACCGTTGCGCGCCTGATCCGATCCGGCAAACCGTTTTGATCACCGACGCTAACGTCGGGTGCCTCTACGCGGATCGCGTCGTTTCGTCACTTAATGCAGCAGGCATCCAAGGTTCGACCTTCACCGTTCAGCCCGGCGAGCAATCCAAGAGCCTGCCCGTCCTCGAGTCGCTGTACGGGCGGCTGGTGAGTGAGCGGTTTCCTCGTGACGGTGCAATCGTCGCGCTGGGCGGGGGCGTGGTGAGTGACTTGGCGGGGTTTGCCGCCGGCACGTGGATGCGAGGAGTCCGCTGGGCGATTTGTCCCACGACGCTCGAAGCGGACATCGACGCGGCCATTGGCGGCAAGACCGCCGTCAATGTGCCGGGCGGCAAGAACCTCGTCGGCGTGTTTCATCCGCCGATGCTTGTGGCCGTCGATCCGGCGTGTCTATCGACCTTGCCGCGGGCGGAGTTCGTGGCCGGACTGGCCGAGTCGATCAAGCACGCGCTCATTGCCTCCGAAGACTTCCTCCGCTGGCACGAAGAGAACGTCGAGAGAATCCTGGCGCTGGATGGCGCGGTGATCGTGCCGCTGATCGAGCGGAACATCGCCATTAAGTCGGCGATCGTGGCCCGCGATCCGCGGGAGACGACGGGCGAGCGCATGGTCCTCAACTTCGGCCACACCATCGGGCACGCCATTGAAGAGTGCAGCATGAACCGTCAGCTCCATCTTCGCCACCCACAAGGGGTGGCGCTACATCCGGGCACTGCTGACACAGCAGTGGCACACAGCCCTCACCCCGGCCCTCTCCCCGGGGGAGGGGGGGAAAAGCTCCGGCATGGGGAGTGCGTGGCGATGGGGATGGTGACCGCATGCCGCCTGTCGCAGCGGCTGGGATTGCTCGATCGCGGAACGGTCGATCGAGTGGAGAAGCTGCTCTTGCGCTTCGGGCTGCCCACCGCTATCCCACCGTGGGTGGACGTGAATCAACTGCTCGACATCATAAGGATGGACAAGAAAGTCCGGGCCGGGAGCGTGCAGTTCGTGCTGCTCGCAGGCGTGGGGAAACCGGTCGTGCGAAGCGACGTTGCGATGGAGACGATCGAGGAGGCTCTCAGGGCGGGGTGACGCGGCCGGCGGGGAAACGCACGAAGAGTGAGAAGCGGCGGAGGGATCGGCCGCTTCGTCGGAGCGATTCGGCTCGGCGGGAGCCTCGCCCTCCCGGATCGCGGCGGTCGGTCGCGGTGAGAGGGGAAAAGAATGTTCCGTGCGACACATACAGTCTGCGCCGCGCTTGTGATGCTGGCGGGTCAAACTTTGGGCGCTCAATTGCACGTGGCCCAAAGGGCAATCCCTGCGACCGCGACCATGTCCGGCGAGAGCGGACCGACCGCTGGCGCTTGCTGCCGGCCGGGCGGCCAGTGCGTCGTTGTGACGGCGCAGGGGTGTTTCAACGTCGTGGGCGCGTACCAGGGGGACGGTACGACGTGCGCGAAGATCGACTGCCGGGCGCGATGTGAGCCGATCTGCGACTTCTGTTGGGAGGGAACGCCTTTTGATGGGGCGTGCGATGCCGACTGGGCGGGCGACGGCCCCTGTGATTGTGCCTGCGAGTTCGACGATCCGGACTGCGCCCCGACGGGCGCCTGCTGCGTACCGGCCAATGGCTATTGCACCTTGTACACCGAGACGACGTGCCGACTCTATGCGGCCGGCGTCTTTCAGGGCGCGGGTGTCGCCTGCGAGCAGGTCGACTGCCGGCGCTGTGACCCCGGATGCGACTGGTGTTGGGTGGACACCATCGGGGAGCACGCCTGTCTGCCCGAATGGGCGGGCGACGGGGAGTGCGACTGTGGGTGCCAGTTCCCCGACGCGGACTGCGCCGGTGGAGTGTGCGGCAATCTCATCTGCGAGGAGAACGGCACGTCGTGCGCGGAGGACTGCAAGGACCTGCGCGCCTTCGCCGAGTTCCAGAACTGCTTCCAACCGGGCGGCTCGACGCCGGCGGAGTGCGGTCACCACGTCTATGCGGACCCGCCGGGTATCGGCCTCGAGGACTTCACCGGCTTCGATGATCTGTGGTCCGGGCCTTAGGAAGCGCCTGACCCTCGGCCGGAACGGCCGGATTGGGCGCGACACGCGGGCGCATTCGGCGAAGCCAAAATGCTCGGCGGACAGACCTTGGAAACCATGTTCGTTCCCAATGCCCGCTGGGGTACGCACACTCTTCGTGAACTGGGCGTGACCTCGCAGCGCGAGGGCACCTTCGAGCGCTACATGAGTTCGATGATGAAAGAGGCCATCGTCGGCGCCCTGGCCGGCAACGTGCTCAAGAACTTCCGCGTCGAACTCGACTACAAGAACGAAAAGCTGTACGTGTCGGCGCCGTGACCGTGTGCCATTGCTGAGTCAGTGTTCTACCTTCAAATCTTCCGAGGCCGCCGAGCCGAATTCGCTCTTCGCCCCGAACGCCGCTGCGTTTTGCCGGACCGCTCCATGGCTGTCGCGGTACCGAGTCTGTTGCGGCGCAGGCGCGGTTTGCTTGGGGACGACCGGCTCTTGCCCTTGCCCACTTTCATCGACGGCGGGCGGGCGTGGCGGGGCTCGTAGACGCCCAACCGGCCTCCGCCGGGCAGCGTCATCCGCGTGAGCAAGCCCCAGGGCTGCTGATCGACAGGGTCGCACCTGATGCCCCGGGCGCGCAGCTTCGCCACGAACGCCTTGAGGTCGTCGCACATCAGGTAGAACTCGTGGACGTCGTTCTTGCCGCCGGGATGGACGGCGACCTCGGCCGGCGGCAGGCCGAAAACCAGCCAGCCCTCGCCCACGTCCACGTGCGGCAGCGACAGCACGTCACGCAGGAAATCGCGGTCGGCGTCGGCGTCCTTGCTGTAGATAATCGAATGCGCACCGATGATCATTGCTTGGCCTCCTGTTGTTCGACGATTGTATTGTCGCCGGTCGCAGCTAACGAATCGCCAGGACCTCCGCGAACCATTTGGAGAGGGCGAAGGCGATGCCGCCGGTGACGACGGCCATGATCAGGGCGACGGCGAGGAACTCGACGATGGAGCGGTGGGTGGCGCGGGCGGAGAGAAACCCGACGACGACCATGAGGGCCGATCCGCCCGCGGGCATCCACCAGTGGGCGGCGTCAGGGTGGGACAGCGCCGCAGGCAAAGCCAATGCCAGTCCCGCGGCGGCCGCTCCGCCGAAATTCCACAGGCCCACGAGAAGCGGGTGATTCACGTGGAACAACGACAGGCCCAGTTCCTCTTCCATCATCACCTTGAGCAGACGGTCGTCGTCGGCGCAGAGCGTGTCGACGATCTGAGTGAGAAGGGGTTCCTGAAACCCCTTGGCCGCGTACAAGGCGCGGACCTCTTCGCGCTCGTGCTCGAAGTCGGTGCGGATTTCGTGCCGCTCGCGCTCCAGCTCGGAGGCGTAGAACTGCACCTGCGTGTGCGTGGAGCGGGCGGTGGAAATGCCGATCAGCGCGGCCAGGGCGATCGCCAGAGCCACCAGCATCCAGCCGGTAAACGGCGGGTCGCCGAAGCCGTGCAGGGCGATCCAGGTCAGCCAGATGAAGATCAGGGCGTCGCGTGCGCTGACCAGCGCCCGGCGCCAGTCATCGACGGCGCCGAGATGCGATTCGCCGGCCAGGACTTGACGGGCGCGCTGCCGAGCTTCGGACACATGGTCCGCGGCGTCGCTTACCGGGCTCACGACTGTGGAACTCTCGACGGACATGGAAACCAAAGGCCGAAGTGTAGCGTCACCCCTTGTGGGTGACGCAGCGCCGGGGACAAGCCCCGACGCTACATTCTCTCACTACAGCATGATCGAGAACAGCGCCCACAAACCAAACCCGACGGCGCACATGCTCAGGACGATGGTGACCCATAGGACGGCGGCGGCCGCGGGGACCTCGCGGAGGTCCTCCAAGCGAGTCGTCTTGTAGATGATGGCCACGCTCAGGCAAAGCGGAAGAATCAGGACCAAGCGCTGGGCGCCAGTCAGCTCGGCGGAGGTGGTGAAGAGGGCGAGCAGCGGGGCACTCATGGCGCACCCTTGGGTCGATCGCGCGATCCGCCGGCGCCGCCCCGGGGACCTCCATCGGCGCGGGATAGCGCGTCCAGGATCACGAGCAGGTTCAACAAACCGGCCACGCCGGTGTAGTGCACGCCGACATCGACGGAGAGCCAATGCGGAACGACGAGGGCAGCTTGTGCCTGGCTCGCGCGCTCACGATCGGGGCTGGGGTTGGGTGTGACGATGGCGTGCCAGGCGTAGGCGACGAGGGTGTTGCCGCCCGTGCAGATTTGGGCGAGGAACCACAGGGTCCGGTCGCGGGGGTCCACGGTGGTTTGAACGCTGCCGATCGCGACGCCGGTCCAGAAGGTGGCGGTGATGGTGACCAGGCAAACGATGCCTCGCGTCCGCTCACCGAGGTACAAGTGACCGAGGCCGGGAACCAGCCAGCCCAGGAGCCCGGCCACCGGCGCGGCCAGGACGTCGGCCATGACGGCGGAGTCAGAGGGTGCAGGGACCATTGGCATCACCACAGCGTCCGCACGGACCGGACGACGACATGTCCGAGCTGCGACTCGCACGGGCCCGCGCGGCGAAGACGCTGAGTTTGCGCCGCGCGTCGCGCTTGCCGCACTTGGGACACGTCACCGCGGGTTCGCGCGACATGGACAAAGAAAGCTCCTCGAACTCATGTCCGCACGAGCCGCAAACGTATTCGTAAACCGGCATCGGCTCTTCATCAGCCAAGCAACAGACCGCGACGGGAGTATAGGTCGGCCCGGTTGACTTCGCAAACGCACCCTCAAAGCGACTTAGTACTTGCGATGCGAGGTGGTTCGGTCGGCAGCGGTGCTTTAGAGACGACGGGCGACCGAACGATGTCGGCGGAGGGAGCGGATCGTTGGTTCGGCGGCGGAATCAGCTCGCCGCGTCCGCGGAGCCACTCGCGAAGCTGGTCGATCTGGACGGGCTGGTTTCCCAGTGCGCCGGCCTCGATCGCGGCTGCGGCGTTACCCAAATAGGCGGCCTGCATGAGATTCGCCCGGGCGGTGAGGGCAAGCGTCGAAGCGGCGAGCAACGCATCGCCGCAGCCGAGGCGATCGACGGCGTGATCGGCGAAGGCGGGCAGTTGCTCGCTCTTGAGGCGGGCCGACCAATCGGCGCTTTGCCGGTCCTGCGTGCGGCGCTCGAAGGCGAGCAAGCCGCGCTTTTCGAGGGTGATGATCAAGTGCCGCGCCTGGGTGTGCTCGAGAACCTTCCACGCCACGGCCGACAGCCCGGAGTCGTAGTCGTTCAGCGACGCCCGCGCTTCCCGCTCCGTGGGACAGAGCAAATCGGCGTTACGGAAACTCAGAAGGTTCGCCCGTCCGCCGCTGACATCGGCGGTCAGCACCCGGACGTTCTGGCGAAGGGCGGGCAGGATGCGAGCCAGCAGCGAGCCGGTGATCATCCCATAGCCAAAGTCGCACAGAATGACTGCGTCGGCGATCTTGGATTGTTGTTCCAGCATGGCGGCCGCGCGGCGCTCCGTGAGCGAGTCCAGCGGTATTTGCGCGGCGCGGTCGACTTTCAGGATTTTTGCATCCTCGGCGAGAAACCGCGTTTTTTCCACGAGTGCGGGGCGCGACTGCACGAAATGGACCTCCACGCCTTCGGCTTCGAGCACGTCCCGGACGGTCTGGGTCAGGGGATCGTCAGCGCCCCCGGTGAGCAGGAAGGCGTGGGCGCCCAAGGCGGCCACGTGACGGGCGACGATGGCGGCGCCGCCCACGTAGCATCGCTCGTCGCGATGGGCGAGGCTGATCATCGGCGCCTCGCTGGCTACGCCGAGGGCGTCACACAGGACGTAGCGGTCGACAATGATGTCGCCCACCACCAGCACGTTCATGTCGCGGAAGCGATCCAGCATCTGCTCGATGGACCCCAGGGTGATCTCGTGGTCGCGGCAGACGCGTTGCAGCCGATGGCGTTGGGCGTCGTTGCTCTTGGGCATGCGGCCGATCAGATCGGTGGAGCTGAAGACTACTTCGCCGCTGGAGAAGATGATTCGGCCGCCGTATTTCTCGACCACGCCTCGTTCAGCGAGGAAGCCGGCGTCCTTGGAATCCTCGTACTCCCGGCCTTTTACATAGACGTGGGGTTGGACTTGGGCCAGGAGCTCCTCCGCGGTCGCCGCCAGGTTGACGTAGACGTAGTCCACGAACAGAAGCGCCGCGAGGTTCTCGGCCCGAAGTTGCTGGGGAATGTACGGACGAAGCTCGCCCTTGGCCACGTCCACGTCGCCGGTCACGGAGACGATGAGCAGATCGCCCTGCCGCCGGGCGAATTCCAGGTATCGGATGTGGCCCGGGTGAACGATGTCGAAGCAGCCGTGGCAGTGAACGATGGTCTTTCCCGCGGCGCGAGCGGCCGCTACGGCGTCGAGCAGCCCGTTCCATTCGACGATCTTGTGCTCATAACCGGTGTCCATGCTTCCCGCTCAGTCGGCGCACAAATCCAGCGCAGCCCACGTCTGCCTCCATATCGGCAGATGGGCGCCGGAAGCGTCAGCCTCCCACGCTGGCGTTCGCTTGTTTCGCGTTGGGGAACTACTCGTCCGCCTCGCTCTTGCCGGCGGGCTTGTCGGCGCCGTTGACAATGGCGGACTTGACGTCACCGCCCTTGGTGAGGCGAAGCTGGATGATCTTGTGCGTGCGGGAGCAAGTCATGTGCACGGTGGTCTCGGGCATGTCGAAGGAGTGGGATTGCTTACAAGCCGGGCAATCAAAACGAATCAGCATGGGGCCTCCAGAATGTCCCTCTGAGCGAAACGGATCAGCATTACAAGAAAATCAATGTGATGGCAAGAAACATGGGGATCAGGATGGCCATGCTGTAGAGCATGTAGCCGAAGAAGGACGGCATCTTCACGCCGGACTTTTCGGCGATGCTCTTGACCATGAAGTTGGGTCCGTTGCCGATGTAGGTGCTCGCGCCCATGAACACCGCCCCCAGGGAAATGGCCACGAGAAGGTCCTGGCGGATGTAGTTGCCGTCGAGGAGCTGGAAGATGCCGGGCCCGGCCTCGTGGGTCATAGAGTTGGCGATCTGGAAGAAGACCAGGTACGTCGGGGCGTTGTCCAAGAAACTGGACAGCCCGCCGGTGACCCAGAAGAACTTCCAGGGCTCATCCAGCACCTTGCCGATCTCATCGCCGCTTCCCCGCAGGATCTCCAGCGGCGGCTGCATGCACACGAAGATGCCGATGAAGAGGGCGGCCACCTCGAAGATGGCGTGGTAGTTGAACTGGTTATCGGCGCGGATGGTGTGCGGCGTAAGCTTCAGCGAGCACCCGACGATCGCCAGCATGAGGAGTTCCCGCAGGAACGGAAACACGGTGAAGCTGGTCCCCGGCAGGGGCTCGCCAGGCTTCACCAGCGCCACGCAAAGCACCACGCCGAGCAGCAGGGGCAGGTTGTATGTTCCTCGCAGGGTCAGCGGTACGCGCCGGGTCTCGTCACGCGTGATGTCACTGCGGGTCTCGTGCCGGTACGCCTGAGTATCCCAGATGTAGTAGATGATCAGCAGGACGATGCACAGAAAGGCCCATTCCACCCACAGGTTCAGTGTCCAGAGGAACGGAACGCCTCGCAGGTACCCCAGGAACAGCGGCGGATCGCCGATGGGCAGCAGGCACCCGCCCACGTTGCTGACCAGGAAGATGAAGAAGATGACGGTGTGCTTGACGTGCGTGCGTTCGGAGTTGGTCTGCAGGAGCGGGCGGATGAGCACCATGCTCGCCCCCGTGGTGCCGATGAAACTGGCAAGCCCCGCGCCGAGGGCGAGAAAGGCCGTGTTCGTCGCGGGGTGGGCGGGCAGGTCGCCTTTCAGGCAAATCCCGCCGCTGATTACATATAGCGCGAACAAGAAAGTCATGAACGGCAAGTACTCGGCCAGAACGGCATGCTCCAGGACCACCATGGTCTTGTGCAAGTCGAAGGCGAGCAGGTAGTACGCAAGTGTGGCGCCGCCGAAGGCCGATCCCACGAGCAGTTTATTGCTGTTGTGCTCCCACCAGTGCGCCGTGGCCGGCACGAGGGGCAGGACGGCGATGCCCAGCAGGAGGCCGACAAAGGGTATCACCGACCACATGCCCGCCGGTGCGGAGGCAGAGTGGGCCCCGGCATGCGCCGGATGAGCCAGGGAATGATAAACCAACCAGGCCAACGCCACTGCCGCGAGCACGATCCCCGCCCAATGACCGGCGGTGAGCCGATGCGACGAAGTGGCTGCTGCGCGTGTGGACTCGCGATTCATCACTCGATCTAGATCGGCTTCTCGAACAGGGATTCGTCACGAACGTCGGTGACCAGCATGTGGCCGGGTTCGTGGGTGATGGCGATGTCGGGCTTGGCGCGGATGATCGCCTCCATCGGCGTTACGCCGCACGCCCAGAACACGGGGGCTTCGCCATCACGGATGGTCACGGCATCGCCGTAGTCGGGACGGTCAATAGCGGCAACACCGATCGCCGCCGGATCACCGACGTGGATCGGCGCGCCGTGGACACGGGGGAGTCTGGCCGTGATCTGGGCCGATTGCTCAGCTTGCTGTGGGGTCATGGGACGCATGGAGACCACGAGCGGCCCAGCAAACCGTCCCGCCGGCCGGCAGGCGATGTTCGTGCGATACATGGGGACGTTGCGGCCTTCTTCAATGTGCCGAACGGGTATTCCCGCCTTGAGCAGCGCCGTCTCAAAGGTGAACGAACATCCGATGAGAAAGGCGACGAGGTCCGGCTGCCAGTATTTCTCGATCGACGCGGGTCGATCGATGCACGCGCCGTTGCGGAAGACGCGATAGCGCGGCAGATCGGTGCGTACGTCAGCACTAGGCGCCATCATCGAAGGTTGGTACCGGCCGGGTTTGGTGGTCTCCAGCAGCGGGCACGGCTTGGGGTTGAGAGCGCAGAATTGCTCGAATTCGGACGCGGCGTCGGCGCGCAGTACAACGAGATTCACCTGCGCAAAACCCGATGCTACCCCGGCCGTCGGGCCGGTGAATTGGCCCCGCCGGCACATCTCCCGGAACCGTCCGCCGGTCAGGTTTGCGTACGTGTGTGTAGCCACAGAAGAAGGGACTGCATTTCTACGCGTCAAGAAATCAGCTCTTTGTGGACCATCCGGGTGCAATGCAAGAAAAACGCATGGTAACGGTTGGGACTCGCCGTGTCCATTAACGGAAGCCGAAGTCAGACGCCGACCGGCCCGGTTTACGAGCCTGTTTCGGCGAGGAGGCGCTGGGCCTCTTTGAGGTCGTCGTCGGTGAGTCCGCCGACGCGTTTGTGGAGCTGGAGGGCCTGACGCAGATAGCTTTGGGCTTCGCTGGGCGAATCGAGGCGGAGGAGGACGAGCCCTAAGTGATAGTTCGCGGCCGCGTAGGTGGGGGTCTGTCCGGCGAGGTCCAGACAGGCGAGGAGCTTATCCCGGGCTGCGTCGAGGCGATCGAGACGCAGCAGCACGGTGCCGAAGGTGTCCAACAGTTCCGCGGTGGTCAGCCCGCCGCGAGCCAGGTATCCCTCGATCAAGCTCAATGCCTTTTGCGGCTGGGTTAGTTTTTCGCAGTAGAGCCACGCGAGGGCGTTGACGGCGCGGGCCGAGTTGGGCTCGATCTGTGCGGCTTTGGTGAGGAAGTCCTCGGCGTTTTTCCAATCGCCGATCTGGTAGTAGCAAAGCCCGGCGCGGTAGTGGGCGTCGGCGGCGTGATCGGGATGAGCGGCGGCGATTTCGCGCAGCCATCCGACGGCCGTCTGCCGCTGGGACGAATCAGCGCTTCGCGTGCCCAAGAGCTCCGCGGCCACGGCGATGGAATCCACGTCCTGCGGCATTTTCATTCGTCGCTTTGACGCCAAGGCATACACCTGATCGTGCGCGCCGGCGCGGGAGAGAAAGTGCACGTATTCCTGGAAGATTTCCGGCGAGCGTGGGTCGCGTTCAAAGGCGCCGGTGAAAAGCTCCGCGGCTTTTTCGCCTTCGCCCTTGGATTCGCGCAACTTGGCGAGCAGCACCAATTCCAGCGGCGTCCAGTGCTCGCGGGGGGCCTGCTGCTCGATGTAGGTGATGGCCTGGTCGGTCTGGCCGGCGAAACGGCCCGCGGCGGCGAAGAGGCGCAGGGCCTCGGGGCTGCGCGGGCGCAGGCGCAGGAGTCGCCGCAAACCCAGAAGGGCCTGTTCGTACTCGCCCCGGTGACAAAGCAGTTGGATGGAGGTGAGCAGCAATTCGGGGTCGTCGGGGGCCACGGCCAGCGCCGCGGTCACCGTCTCTTCGGCAGGAGTGATTCGCCCGCTGCGACCCTGAATGGCGGCGAGGGTTTTATGGGCGTCAATGGATCGGGGGTCCACGTGCAGGGCCTTTTGAGCGCTCTTCTCGGCGACGGCATAGTCGGGAGGTCGTCCGGTGGCCGCGAGCTGCGCCGCGAGCAACAAGGCCGCGGTGTCATTGGGGTTCGTCATCAGCCGGGTTTGCACGACGGCTTGCGCTTCGGCGCGCTCCGCGGCGTCGCCGCCGGTGGCCAGCAAGGTCGCCAAGGTCAACGATTCGGCCGGGCTTTCCTTTCGAAGCTCGACCGCGCGGCGGGCCAAGGTCACTTGCCGAGCGCGCTGCCCGCGTGCCCCCCAGAAGTCGGCGGCGGCGGCGAGAACGACTGGGTCGCTGGGGCCGCGCTCCAGGGCTGCGGCGATGGCACTCTCCGCCTCGGTCTCCTTACGCATGAAGACGAGCATTTGGGCGAGGAGAATGTGGGATAGGCCATCATTCATGCGGGTAGCGAAAGCGCGAACGAACTCCTCCGCATCGGTCGAGCGTTCTTGGGCGATCAACGCGCGAGTCACGGAGGTGATCAGCGAGGCGGAGTCGGGATGAGCGGTAAGAGCGCTTCGAGCCATCTGCTCTGCTTTGAGGGCGTTGCCGGCGCGAAGCTGCAGGTCGGCGGCGACCGCCGCCCAGGCCGGATCGTCGCCGGAGAGTTCGAGGATGCGTTCCGCGACGGCGGCGGCCGAGCTGATGCTCCGCGCCCGTAGTTGCTTGTCCATTTCCAGACGCAGGACCTCCGGCGAGTCGGGCAAAGCGGCGACCAGCGGCGTCAGGGCCGTGTCCGCTTCGGCGAAGCGTCCCATCCGTTTGAGGACTTCGATGAGGCGGATGGCGACCGTATCCGTGGCGAGGTGCGGATCGTGGGTGATGGCGGTGCGGTAGGCGTCGGCGGCCTCGTTCCAGTCGCCCAGGGCCTCATACGCCGAGCCCATGAGCAGTCGCGCCGGCACCCACCCCGGCCGGACGGAGAGGCACTGCTTGAGCAGGTCGAGGGCCTGTTTCGCCGACGCCTGACGATCGTGCCGTAGCAGCGACCAGGCACGTTCGAAGCGCCATTGGGCGCCCTCAGACCCTTCCAGCAAGCGAATCTCCTCGACCAGGGCCATCGCTTCGGTGAGTGAATCGATCTGGCGAATCAGCTTGTGCCGAACGTCAATATCCGCGGGAAGTAGAGGGGCCGCTCGGCGCAAGGCATCGACGGAGGAATTCGCATCGCCGGCGAGTGAGAACTGATCGGCGAGAAGCTCCCAGAGCTTCCCCAGGGCCGCTCCGGAAGTCGGGCTCGTTTCCACGTACGCTTTGGCTTCCGCGAGCCGATCGGCGGCCGCCAGAACACGAATGCGGAGGGCATGGCCTTCGTAGGCGCTGGGAAAGCGGGCGGACCATTGTTGGGCCAGTCGCCCGGCGGTATCGAGCCGGTTTTCGGCCAGCAGGAGGCGTCCCAGCTCAGCACCCAGCCAAGCCGTGGTCATGGAGTCGCCCTTGTAACCGAGCAGCGCATCCAGCGCCGCGTCTCCGGGTCCGGCGAGGATCAGCGCCTGCATGAGCAGCTCGACGGCGGCCGCGCCTTCGGGGCGAGCGGCGGCGACTTGCCCGACCTGCTGGTACGCATCGGGCAAATCCTGCGGTGTGCGGCGTTCCTTGGGGACGGCGCGCAGGTCACAGATGGCGCGAATGAGCCGGACCTGTTGGTCTTCGGCGCCGGTGACTGGACTCAGCCAACGGACTTGCTCACGTGCCTCGGTGAGACGGTGTTGTCGAAGTTCCAGCCGGGCGAGGGCCAGGCGTGCCGCGACCAACTGCGGCGCGGTCTGCAGAATGCGACGATAGAGGTCGGCGGCCTCGCCCGGAGCGCCGGTCTGAACATACGCGATCGCCAGGAGCTCGGCGGCCCAGAGGCCTTGCGGCTCCCGTCGGAGGGCCTTGTCCAGGTGGACGATCGCCGCATAGGGTCGTCCAGTCATCAGGAGCTTGGCGCCGCGTAGAGTCTCCAGCCAGGCGAGCACGACGTCCGTCGGTCGAGGCGCGGCGGCAAGCCTTTCGATGCACTCGTCGGCGCGATCGATTCGTCCCGCGCGAAGGTAGAGTTCCCCCGCGCGGGCGATGAGGTCGAGGTCGTACTTGTCCGCGGTCGCGGTCAGGGCGTCGGCCGTTGCCGAGAGAGGATCGGGGTTGCTCTGCTTGACTGCCCATGCGGTGCGCGCCGCGAGCACGGCGCGATGACGTGGGGCCGTCGACTCGGCACGGCGGAGCACGCTGTCGGCTTCGTCCAGCCTGCCGCGGGACAGGTAGAAGTTCGACGCGGCAACAAGGCCCCGCAGATCATCGGGGGCCAAGGCCAGCGCCTTGCGCAGGTGCGTTTCCGCCTGTTCAGGCGCATCGGCGCGGTAGTGGAAGAACGCCGCAAGCTGGATCTCCAACGCCTCCGGCGCGACCTCCAGCGATTTTTCGAGCCACTCCGCGGCCCGTTCGGGCTGATCCAGCGAATCGCGTAGGACCTCGATGATCGCTGCGTAGAAGCGTGGCTCCGTCGGCCGGCGGGCGATGGCTTCGGTGAGCACCGCCACGGCGTCCGCGTAGCGATGAAGCCCGTGCTGAGCGCGCACGACGGCCAAGACGGCGTCTGTGGAGTCCGGCGCGGCGACACGCCACTCGCGAGCCAGCTCTTCGGCCTGCGTGAACTCGCCGACTTGCAGGTAGATGCTGACAAGCTGAGCGAGAGGCTTGGGGTCCGTGGGATTCAGGGCCACGACTCGTCGCAGCACGCGAAGCGTTTCGCGAAGGACTTCGCCCGATTCTCGGGTCCGTTCGAGAAGGGCGTCGCCGTAAGCGACCAGAGCGTTCGTGTCCGCAGGATTACGCCGCAAATAGAGGTTGTAGCAGGCGACGGCCTCTTCCCAGTCGCCGGCGGTGACCGCCTCCTTTGCGTCGCTGAGGAGTTTCCTCGTATTGCGTTCGCGGCGGTGGTTGTAGTAGGCATAGGCGCCCGCGGAGGTCAGGAGGAGCACGGCGGACAGACCGAGGATAAGACTCAGGCGGAGGCGCCGACGCCGGCGTGCTTCTCGGTTTGCCGTCACGCAACCTCACTCCTCGGGGACGACGACGGGCCGCCCGCGTGATTGTGCGTGTAGAAGGTCAACGGTACGCCCAACACGACGTGATTATTTGGATGGAACCGGCCTCGTCCAGCCCATCTCGCCGGCATGACGGCAGATCCCGCGGCGCTGCAGGCGGGCGACGAACTTTCCGAGCCGGTGCGACGCGAAAATCGCCCACGGCGTGTGCAGCAGGATTTGCAAATCGAGCCAGAGGCAGCGGTGCTTGGCGTATTCCACGTCGTAATAGATCCATTCCTGGAAATCCATATCCGGATCGGTTCGCCGGCGTAAGACCTGCCATAATCCGGTCATTCCGGGCTTGACTGACAGTCGCACGCGGCGCCAAGCGGGGCAGAGTTGGTTTTCGTCATCGGGCGAAGGACGCGGGCCGACCAAGCTCATCGGCCCGAGGAGGACGTTGAACAGTTGCGGAAGCTCGTCGATGTTCAGCCGTCGAAGCCATCCCCCCAGCTTGGTAAGGCGCGGGTCATGGTCGATCTTGAACTGCGGACCGTCCACTTCATTGAAGGCTCGTAGCGAATTCTGCATCTCGTGAGCGCCTAAGGTCATGGTTCGGAATTTGATGCAGGAGAACTCCTTACCATTGACGCCCTGGCGACGATGAACGAAGAACACCGGCCCGCGCGACGTACATTTCACCAGCGCCGACACCAAGAGAAGAAACGGCGAAATCAGGAGCAGGCCGACGCTCGCCGCGCTGAGATCCAATACACGCTTCGCCCACTCGTAGCCGGGTCGGCGGCGGAACTCCGGCGCGGTTGTCTTCTCCTCGACAACCTGATCAGGCAAGGAGGGGCCCCTGATCGGAGCGAGCTCCGGCGGATCGAGAGACGGAACCGGCCAAGGCATTGCTCCGACCAACAGGTCGTTTTCGTGCTCGCCTGCCGACAAAGCAAATCGTCGCCCGGTGGGAACGTCGTCGGCTGCGGGCAAGTCCGCCCAGCCGACGGAGAACCGCCGACTCAACAGGCCGATGCTCTTCAGTCCCCAACCGTGCACGACGAGGTGCGCGGCCGCCGCCTGGAGGTGGGCGCCGGTAGTGAACAAAGCCGCCGCCTCGCCCGACCAACGATCTGCGAACGCGGGTGAGTCGCAATAATGGCGCCGAAAGCCGAGCACGCGGCCCCCCTCGTCCACGCAGACGGATTCTGTGTAGTGCGGGGTGTCGCTGCGCGGGGCGAAAATAGTGACCTCGCGCTCCTGGCGATGGGTGTCGCTCCAAGGAGACTCCAACGACAATTCGGGAAGGCGCCAGCCGTTGATGATCCAGATGGGCTCCTTGCGGCTCACACTCGGGAAGCAGAGGTCCGCCTCGTCGCGGTAGAAGATCGTCCTGCGGACGTGTTTTTCCGCGCCGCTTTGGACAGGACGCCGCAGCGTCTCGGGGAGCAACAGGCAGGCCCGACCGCTCGACCGACTCGCCCAGGCGGCGTAGGAAAACACGCGATCCAGCAGCTCGGCTTCGGTCTGGGCCCGATACGCGCCGGCGACTTGATTTCCCTCAGCGCCAAGCCGCGGGTCGAAATGAACCAGGATCACCGGCTCACGACGTGTTGCGATCAAGGGGCGCGCTCCTTTCCCGTCCGTGACATCGTCCTATGCGCTGCCTGTGTAGTGGTAGTTATAGTAGTAGCCGTAGCGGACGCGCCGCGGATCGACCGCATTCAAGATCACGCCGGTCACATTTCCGCCGACGGCGGCCAGCGACTGCTGCGCCGCATACGCTTCCTCTTTCGTAGATTTCCCGGCGCGAAGGATGAGCACGGTTTCATCGACGATGCGCGCCAATGCGACGGTGTCGCTCTTGGCTAGGACGGGCGGGGAATCGACGATGACTTCGTCATAGGATGCGAAAACAATGCGAAGTCGCGAGTTCGTCTCCTTGGCGCGTAGAAAATCTCCGAATCGCTCATCAAGTTTTCCGGAAGGGAGCACGTGCAGCCCGGGGACGTCGCCGGAATAAACCGTCTCCTCGGCCGTCCGTTGACCCAACAGGAGGTCAGTAAGGCCCGGCTGGTTCTGCATCTGGAGGCGTCGAGTGACGCCTTGGCCTACATTGTCGGCGTCGACAAGGAGCACGCGCCGTCCGGTGGCCGCCAAGCTGCGCGCAAGCTGCAGGGCCAGGGAGGTCTTGCCGCTTCCCGGCGTCGGGCTGGTGATCAAGCGCGTGCGTACCCCGCGAGCCGCGGAGCCGGCGAGCAGGGTCGTGGAAATGCCGCGAATCGGTTCGGTGAACCGCTCATCGAAGACTCGCGGTTCGTCGCGCTGCTGATCCACGAATTGGACGCTTCCTAACACGCGCACGCCGAGGCGCTCGGGGATCTCCTCCGGCGTCTGGAAGCTTGTGTCCATGCGATGCCGCAGGAAGGCCGTCCCCGCCCCGAGCATGACGCTCATCAACACCGCAACCGCCGAGTATTTCATCCGCTTATCGAGATTGGGCTTCTCGGGGACCCGTGGCGGTGAATCCACGGTGATCCGCGACGCGCGGTTCTGCTCGACCTCGACGTTCCATATCTTCTGATTGACCTGGTTGAGGGCGGTCTCGATTCTCTCCCTCTCATGCCGCAGGTCTTCCAGGACCGAGCGCTGTCCGGCGAGTCCGGCTCGCTTTTCACTTAGTTTTTGCATTTCCTGCTCAAGTACACGAAGCGTCACAGTCGCGGTTCGGTGTGAAGATTCCAGTTCACGACGACGGGAGTCTACGTAGGTCTTTTGTAACTCCGCTCCGCGCCTGTCGATGCGTTCATTGAGGGCGGCGATCAGGGCGGGCCGGTTGAGAACATCGGGGTGTCCGGGGCCGCGACCCGCGGCGGCATCGCCCAGGGCTCCCAGCTCGACCGTGCGAAGCTGATCTTTGAGGTTGGACAGCTCCAAATCGCGCCCCAGTGCGTCCTCAGTCGCGGCAGGATCCAGGTCGGCATCCGGCGCCCCGGCCTCCGAGTTCAGGATCGCCAATCGCGCTTCGGCAAGGGCCTTGTCCTTGCTCGCTTGCGTGAGCTGCTCTTGCATGTCGGACATCCAGCGGTCCACGAGCAAGCCGATGTCTTCCGCACTGCTCAAGCCCTGCTCGACGCTGCTTTCGCGAAGCTGCCGCGCCTTGACTTTGAGCTTGGCTTCGTGTTCGGTCTGCTCAGCCTTGAGCGAGCTGAGGATCTTCTCGTCCCATTCGCGTTGTTTGACGTCTTTGCGGGTGAGATACGCGGTCAGCACGGCATTGATCAGGGTGGCCATTTCCTGCGGCTCACCACCCGACATGGAAACCTTCAGCAGCTCCGTACCCTGGATTGGTTGAACGCGAATCGCGTCCTGGATCGTAGCCATCGGGTCGTCGGATTCAGCGACGATGGGTAGGGCGCGAACCTCGGGCATGTTGATGGCCGCGTCAATCACTGCGCTGCCCACGATGTTCGCGGCTTCGGTGAGCACATACTGGCGATAGTTGCGGGTAATATCCACATCGGGGTCGGAGAAGAGAATGGGACGCACGACCGGCGCCACGTGGACCGTAGCGCTGACCTCGTACTTCGCCCCCACGAAGCGCCAGAGCGCTCCAAGACTGCCGGCCGCAGCGAGCATGGTCACCAGCGTGAGGGTGAGCCAGCGTTCGCGCAGAATTCTGACAACCGAGGTTCCCGACTCGGGGGCGGCATCACCGGAGGGCGCGGAAGGCGCGCAGGACGTCGCCAAGGGGAGTTCTCGTGAAGGAATCAACTGTGTTCTGCTGGTGTCGATGGGAGTACTCCGCTCGATGGGAAACGATCACTCGATGTCGGGCGCTGATCACTCAGAACGTCTCCGGGGCGGAACCGGATCGCCATCCCGGCCGGGTGGTCGATACACCTGATCCCCTTCGGGTGGACGAGCATGTCGTGGCTGGGTATCAGGCGGTCGGCAACGCAGGAACCCGGCGGCACGTCGATCCGACGGGGGGAGACGACACGGACCAGCCAGGCGCCTCGCCCCACCCGGCTTCCTTCGCCCAGAATGACAGGCCCAACCACCAATGCGTTCTCCGCGATCGAGCAACCCTTCTCCAGTCGGGCCGGGCCGACGATCCGGGCGGTGGGCGCGACGTGAACCCCTTCCCCGTACCAGACCCCGGGCGCGACCTCTTGGTCGCCTTCCCGAACGAGTGCATGGTTGGAGAGTGCTTGTTCAAGCACGCGCAGATAGGCGGACCAAGCGAGGATCTCTCGCGTCTGTCCAGGAAGCACGACGGCGCCCACGCGCAGTCCGGCCTCTTGAAGCGCGGGGATCCACTGTTCCTTCAGATCTTGATACCCCGTCGGACGTATGCACTCCAACGCCGCGCGCTCGCAGCAGTACACCCCGGCGGGCGTCAGCTTGATTCTCCCCTCCGCCTGCGGACCGTCGGCCGGGGTGCAAAAGACGGTAAGAGCATTGCCGCCCGCGCGATGCTGTTCCAGCATCCAATGCGGGTCGTCGTCCATCCACACTGATCCGCAGGCGGCGAACAACGTTTCGGAGGTAAGCAGGGGAGCGACGGCCTTAAGGCAGCCGGCAGCTCCTCGCGGAACGCCGTCTTCAAACAAGACCAAGCGGCGCTGGGAGCGCCGACCAGCGGTGTGGAAGGCGATGAGATCGGTGTGGCCGTTTGCGCATACCGCGGACATTGAACCGGGAAGATCCTCGAAGCGGTCGAGCAGCGAGTGTAGCAAGGTACGGCCGGCCCACAGCGGGAGCAACGTGCGCGGACAACCGTTCGTCCACGGAGCTTCAGGGCCTATCGTGCCGGCCATGACCACCAAATCCACCGAGAATCCCTCCGCGTCGCGACGGCAAAGCCGTTGGCAACTTCCGAGAATTGCCCGACCTGAGCCCCCCCGATCACCCGACCCCTAAGAGCGAGCGTTGCAACCCGCGCCGACAGGAGGTTGCACCCGCAAATGTCTCTCACCCCTCGCTCTTCTGGTACAGTTTATCAGGGTTGTCCCGTGAGTCAACGGGTTGCACGCGAGTGCTGTAGGATGTGCGTAAGCTGGGCTAGTCGCCTCGCCTGTTCCCGCCGGACTATCGGACGCCGCGACGACACCCCAGAATGAAATCGTCTTCAGTTTCCATGAACGCGGTGTCAGAACATGTCCAAGCGTAGGGAACAAACGGCATAGATGGGAACACTGGGTGAACGGGGTACAGGGCGCTGGCGGTCGCTGCTGGAGTTGGCGCTTGGCGGTCTTCAGAGGGCTTACGGCGATCCCTGCGTCGTACTGCCCCACACGCGGCGGTGGGACGGCGCGCAGGCGAGGTCCGAAGGCGACAACCCACGTTACGGCTTGATTACTTTGCTGGGTCTGGCGCGGGCTTCATCGTTGACCAGTTCGGCCACGGAATTGGCGCGTGTGGTGCGTTCGCGCTTGATGCAGGTGCGAGGCAGATGGTCTCCGACACTCGGTGATCTAGGCTTGGGGCTCTGGGCGCGTGCATTGGACGGGGCCGATGACGATTCCGTTACCGCGGACGGCGCGCTCGCAGTGCTGCGCGCGTCTTCGGAACGTTGCGACTCGGTCGAGCTGGCGTGGTTGTTATTGGGCGCGGACCACGCGGTGGTTGCGGGAATGACGGCGCAATCTGCCGCCGCTCTTGCGGATGAAGCCAAGACACGGCTGCTCGCAGTATACAACCCCGACAGCGCGCTGTTTTATCGCCATCCGCGCCGCGGCGTGGTGCGGGGCATCTCGAGGCGTGTGCCTTGTTTTGCGAACCAAATCTACCCGGTGATGGCCCTGTCGGTACACGCACGGCGCACGGGCTGCTCTCCATCGCGCGAGGTCGTGCGCTGCGTTGCGGACCGCCTTTGCAGCTTGCAAGGGCCGATGGGTCAATGGTGGTGGCTGTACGACGCGGCGGAGGGCGGCGTGGTCGACGGCTATCCGGTGTTTTCAGTGCACCAGGACGGCATGGCCCCGATGGCGCTCATGGAGGCAGCCCGCGTTGTCGGTCGATCTTTCAATGATGAAATCGAACGGGGCCTTAACTGGATTTTTGGCGAAAATGAACTAGGCCGGACGATGGTCGTCGCAGACGAAGGATTAATTCTTCGTGATATCCACCGACGCGGTGTTGGGCGAGCGCGGAGGGCTGTTCGGGCCGCTCTGTGGTGCTGCGGCCGGCGAGGTCGGGCAGGCAAAACGGATGGCTGCTTCGTCATAAACCCCGAGTGCCGACCCTATCATCTGGGCTGGATACTTTACGCGGCCGCCTCGATGCTTGAGCAGACGACGGCGGCACGCGAATCCGCGCGGCCGTGGATTAGCGAAACACATGCCGGGTCATGATTCCGCCGACGGGAAGGTTGAACTCTGCGGCGTGCGTGTCGATGCCCTGACCATGCCTCAGGTCGTCGCCCGGGTCGGCGAGGCGGTGCGGACGCGCCAGCCGCTCGCCATCTCCGTCGTCAACGCGGCCAAGCTGGTGCACATGCGTAGCGACGCCCTCTTGAGAGAAAGCGTGGAGAGCGGCGATCTGGTGCTCGCCGACGGAATGTCTTTGGTGTGGCTTAGTCGTCTCAAGGGGCGACCGTTGCCTGAGCGCGTGGCCGGCATCGACTTGATGTTCGAGCTCTTTCGGCTCGCGCATCGGGAGCGACTGCGCGTATACTTCCTGGGCGCGGGGGCGGATACGCTATCACGAGTCATCGAAGTCGTCCGCCGCGATTATCCAAACATGGTGATCGCCGGTTTTCGCGACGGCTACTTCTGCGACGATCAGGAGGAACAAGTGGCGGACGACGTCCGCAGCGCGGCCGCGGACGTACTCCTCGTGGCGATGAGCTCGCCCAAGAAGGAATACTTCATGCGCCGATGGGGCGACTCGCTACGCGTGCCGCTGTGCCATGGCGTAGGCGGCAGCTTCGACGTGCTTGCGGGCAAGACGCGCCGCGCCCCGCGATGGATGCAGCGATTCGGACTGGAGTGGTTCTATCGGCTGGCTCAAGAACCGAGACGCCTCTGGAAGCGATACCTGATCACCAATCTCAAGTTCGCCTTTCTTGCGTCGGCGGACGTGGCGAGGAGCTGGTGGGGCCCTGGTCGCGCTCAGCGCCGCGCTATTCCCCGAAACGCGCGATGATCTCGTCCTTCGTCTTGCCGAGAACCTCGTACTTGCGGCCGACCTTGGTGAACGCCTCGACGGCCCGGTCGAAGCCTCAACGAATGGGACGGGGTGCTTCGATCTAGGCGCACAGGACTGGAAGGGGTGTCGCACGGCCCGCCGAGCTCACCGCAGCGAGCGGCGGCATGTCGTCGTACGTTCGCCCGTGCAGCGACCGCCCGAACCGGTGCTTCTGCACTCCACCCCACTGCTTGAAGAAGAACCTCGCCCTTCGGCGATCGCACTGCCTGCGGATCGACTCGACCCACTCGAGCTTCATAGGGCGGGCGCCCGGTCCTGATTCGCCGCCGACAATCACCCAGTCGATTCCGCGCAGCGGCAAACGGTTGAGTGGACCCAGCAACGGCTCGCACGAGAGAAACCGCACTTTAGCCGGAACCCCCTGCAAGTCCTGAATGCGGTGAACAGCTCTTTCGTCCTCGATGCTCACGCCCATCCAGACGTTGCCGGGCCAGGGTAGGAGTGGTCCCAATTCGCGCAGACGGGCGCTTCTCTTGGTCAGTACTTGAAAGGTGTGCTGCGGGCAGGCGGCCATCGTATCGAAGACACGAGCGACGAAATCCGCGGGGACCTTCTCGTGAAACAGGTCGCTCATCGAGTTGACGAAGATAACCCGGGGCTGGCGCATCCGACGCGGAAGGTCGATGAGATCGTCGTGCAAGGTCACGCGGAACCCGTTCTCGTATCGAGCACTCCCCATCGCCCGCAAGCGATTGGCCATCCGCTCGGCGTAACAATGGCGACAACCCTCGCTGACCTTGGAACATCCCGTGACGGGGTTCCAGGTGAACTCAGTCCATTCGATGGTGGTGGGTCTGGGCATCTTGCTCACCTACCGAAAGAGAATGCGATGTATTTTCTCTGCGGGGAATGTCCCCTTCTTCCTGACCGCGCCAGGCACTGCCTCCACTTCGATTCGGTCGCTTGATTCCAAGAACTTGAGCATCTCCTTGGGGTTAGTGTAGTCCGTCTCATCGAGGGCCCAGTTGTCAAGCTCGGTGTAGGACGCAGCCTTGCCAGAGAAATGGGCTGCCATCTTTGCCCCGAAGACAGTCGGATCATTCCACGGAAGTAGTCGTGGCTGATCGACATCTGCGTCGGTAAACCGATACTCGCCAGTCTGGTCAATGGCGCGCATGGCCTCCTTCATCTTTTTGAGTCCAAGCGGATGCCCAGTAGCGAAGACGAGATGGTAGCTTGGGACCTGGGCGGAGGCGCGCATTTCGAACGAAAACACATGCTTCACCGTGGGAAGAGCCTTAAGTTTGACCTTGTAGAGCGCAAGCAATCGACGACACTGAACTCCAAAATCCGAAACCTCGTTCCGCACGGGAAGCCAAGTCCTATCCCCGAAAACCTCATCGAGCACGTGATCGTTTTGGAGATTACGAGCAAAGCCATCGGCGTCGAAGTTAATGAGTACCTCGGAGCAGGTCGTTGTCAGGATGCTTGCGACCGTCGGGAGTGGCACACCCGTCGCACCAAAGGGATCAATGAAGACGAACAAAGGAGACCCGTCCGTGAAGGCGAGCGGCAGCCGTTGCCGGACCTTGACTAGCTGGGTTTCGAACGTTGCGGCAAAAAAGTATGGATGCACGTGCGGATGGGGAGGTAACCGCGCGATGCAATGCTGGAGATGCGCTAGCCGAGCCGGGTCAAGCTCGATGAACGCGCAGTTGATATCGCCGGCCCTCCAACCTGATGCATGGTGGTCGCGGCAGGAAATCGCCGCCTGCACTGCGACGACTGGTGAGCCAACTGCGTGGTTCGTGTACTCGCCTGGGCCCGCAAACCCATCGACGTAAAGAAGCGGGCGTCCTGCTTGAACGGGGCGAGTGCCGAGGATCGAGTACCAAGCCTTGAGATACTCCGAGAGGAGCCTTATCTTGGCAATCGTGTGAGGTTCGGCACACCATACCGTTTCTCGCGGCGATGCGGGCATCTGAGCCTCCCACCTGCACCAAAAAAGGGGACACGCGACACCGCGACTCCTCTGATCCTAACGTAACCCGAACTCTTGGAGAAGTCAAGAGAAATCCACGGCAATCCCACTATTCCCCGTAGCGGGCGATGATTTCGGCCTTGGATTTGCCGAGGATTTCATACTTGCGGCCGACGTTGGTGAAGGCCTCGATGGCGCGGTCGATGTGGTGGAACTCGTGAGCGGCGGAGAGTTGCACCCGGATGCGGGCTAATCCCTTGGCCACGACCGGGTAATAGAAGCCTACACAGTAGACGCCTTCGCCGTACAGATCGCGAGCGAAGTCCTGGCTGAGCCTGGCGTTGTAGAGCATGATGGGGACGATGGGGTGGGCGCCTGGCTTGATGTCGAAGCCGGCCTGCGTCATCGCCGCGCGAAACCGCTTGGTATTGGCTTCGAGCTTGTCGCGAAGGGCCGTCGATTCGCTTAGCAGGTCGATGACCGCGAGCGACGCCTTGGCGATCACCGGCGCCAGCGTATTGCTGAACAGATAGGGCCGTGAGCGTTGCCTGAGGAGTTCGATGATCTCCTTGCGCCCCGAAGTGAACCCGCCGGAAGCGCCGCCCAGCGCTTTGCCAAGCGTCGAAGTAATGATATCGACGCGCCCGATCACGCCGCACTGCTCCGCGGAGCCGCGGCCCGTCTTACCCATGAAGCCAGTGCAGTGGCAATCGTCGACCATCACCAGGGCATCGTGCTTGTCCGCAAGGTCGCAAATCTTGTCGAGCTGCGCGACCGTGCCATCCATGGAGAACGCGCCGTCGGTGGCGATCATACGATAGCGAGCGCCCTTGGCTTCCTTGAGTTTCACTTCCAGGTCGGCCATGTCATTATGCGCGTAGATCAGACGCTTCGCCTTGCAGAGGCGGATCCCGTCGATGATCGACGCATGATTGAGCTGGTCGGTGATGACGCAGTCGTCCGCGCCGAGCAGCGGCTCGAAGAGTCCGCCGTTGGCATCAAAGCAGGCCGCGTAGAGGATGGTGTCGTCCGTGCCGAGGAATTCGCTGATCCGCCGTTCGAGCTGCTTGTGAATGTCCTGGGTGCCGCAGATGAAGCGAACGCTGCTCATGCCGAACCCGTGGGTGTCGAGCGCGCCGCGGGCAGCGGCGATCACTTTCGGATGAGAAGACAGGCCCAGGTAGTTGTTCGCGCAAAGGTTGATGACTTCTCGCGGTCGGCTGCCCGCTGGGAATTCGACGCGAATGTCCGCGGCCTGCGGGGTGAGGATTTGCCTTTCTTCCTTGTAGAGCCCGGCCTCGCGAATGCTTGCCAGCTCGCGACGCAGATTCTCCTTCATGGCGCCGAACATGATCGAATTCTAGGGCCCGGTCACCGCTGTGCCTAGACCGGCTCGCACGCGTGGCATCACCCACGGGGTGACGCCGCAAGGCGAGTAGAAAATTCCCCGGCGCGGCGGGAGAATACGAGTTTGGCGAGCGGACCGTGGAGGCCCTGCAAGGAAGCCCCAATGGATTATGCGCGTCACGATGAGTGGGAACCCGGCGCTGCTCGGAGCACGGCGCGCTCCGCGCCGCGCCGACCGAGCTGGCTGCTCATGCTCGCCGTATGGGCAGTGGTCTTCGCCGCCTTCTGGACGTGGCTGCGACCGGGCGCGCCCGCCCCTCTGCACGATCCGGCGGCGGAGCCCAGGCCGATCCTCGCCCGCGGCGACCTGGCCGACGACGAGCGAGCCACGATCGACGTCTTCAAAGAAGCTTCCCCCTCCGTGGTGTACATCACCACCAGCGATGTCACCCGCGACTTCTTCAGCCTCAATCCCATCGAGATTCAGCGCGGCAGCGGATCGGGCTTCCTCTACGACGACCAGGGGCACGTGGTCACGAACTTTCACGTGGTCGCCGAGGGCCGAAAATGGGTGGTTACCCTCGCGGATCGTTCGGAGTGGGCGGCGCGTTTCGTGGGGGCGGCCGAGGACAAGGACCTCGCGGTGCTCAAGATCGACGCTCCCCCGCAGCAGCTCAAGCCCATTGCCATCGGCACGTCGACTGACCTCCAGGTGGGCCAGAAGGTCTTCGCCATCGGCAACCCCTTCGGATTGGACCAGACCCTGACCACGGGCATCGTGAGCGCCCTGGGGCGTGAGATTTTCTCCCTCAGCGGCCGTGCTATTCGGGACGTGATCCAGACGGACGCGGCGATCAATCCCGGCAACTCCGGCGGCCCGCTGCTGGACAGCGCCGGGAGACTGATCGGCGTGAACACGCAGATCGCCAGCCCCTCAGGGGCCAGCGCTGGGATCGGCTTCGCCATTCCCGTGGACATCGTCAATCGCATCGTGCCCGAGCTGATCCGTCACGGACGCGTGACTCGCCCGGCGCTCGGAGTCGTGGTCTGGGCGGACCACGTGACGCGGCAACTCGGCCTGGAGGGAGTGCTGCTTCGCGAAGTTCCCGAGGGCGGCGGCGCTGCCGTTGCCGGCCTGCGCGGCACCATCCTCACCCGCGACCGTCGCCTGCGACAGCTCGGGGACCTCATTCTGAAGGTCGATGACGCCCCCACCCCCAACCAAAACGCCCTGCTCGACGCTCTCGAAAGCCACGAAGTCGGCCAGGAGGTGCAGGTCACGTACCTGCGCGACGACCAGACCCAACATGCCACCGTCCGCTTGCAGGCCGGCGAATAGGAGCGATTAGGATTGTTCTTGGGAGCCGAACAAGACGGGGTTTTCGGTAGGTTGGGTGCCTCGCCCGACGTTGGGCGTCGAAGATACGCCTGGGAGAGCAAAGTGTCCCGTCCCGCCGTCCTGGACTATCAGCCGTACCAGGTCAGCGGCATTTGCGGCGCGCATTTTCTTCATCACATGTGTTCGGTGGACTTCGATCGTCTTCTGGCTACGGCTCAGAATTAGGGCGATTTCCTTGTTCGCCTTGCCGCTCACAATCATGTCCAAGACGGTTCGTTCCCGAGGGGTCAGCGACGCGATCCGGCGGTGGATCTCCTCTCGACGCCCGTATTCTTCGCGAGCGCACCGGTCGAGTTCAATCGCCTCGACGACCTGACCAAGCAAGACGTGCGGTTCGAACGGTTTTTCGATGAACCCTACAGCCCCGCTCCTGGTGGCGCGCACGACCGAACGGACATCGCCAAAGCTCGTCAGCACGACCGCCGGATGCCTCACCGGAGCTGCGGGACGGCACTCGAGCAGATCCAAACCGCTGATGCCCGGAAGGCGAAGCTCCAGGACCAAGCATCCGGGTTCTGCGGGGTACTCCTCCAGAATGGCTTCAGCCGACGGGAAGATTCTGCATTCCAGATGGAAATCACTCGACAACGACCGGATGGAGTCTCCGACGCCCGGGTCATCGTCCACTACGAAAACGGTCGCCTTATCCATGATTCCAAAGCTCGCTGGCGAGGCAGTTCTCTTGCATCGTCCTTACCTAGACTGAGTACCATCCATGTTTGACTCTAGGTACTTGACTCTACGGGTTTTTCCCTAGTCCTCCGAGGCGTACATGATGCGTTGCTTGCGCCATTAGAGAAGGGGGGATTCTGCGCCCCAAGTGAGCGTTCGAAGGATGAGCCCGAGCGAGCACACGCCAATCTCCAAGTTGCCTCCCGAGTTTCGGGCCGCCGTTGTCCATGTCGTGACCCAGGACTCGAGAGTCCGAGGGCAGCTAAGGAACCTCTTGCGAGCAGCGCTCGCGGAGCCGGTAGTGCTCAGCGCGTCGGAAGCCGACTTTGCGCGGCAGTGTGACCCGGAGGAGGCGCGGTGTGTTGTTGTCCCTATCACGCCTCCCGACATGGAGCTCCTGGGGCGGATACGCGCAATCGATCCCGTCGCACCCATCATTGCCGTTGCGACCGCGGCCACTCCATCGACCGTGTTCCGAGCGTTGAAGTTGGGCGCGACCGACTTCTTGGTGGAGCCCTTTGCTAATCCTGATGCGTTGCTGGCTAGCGTAAGAGGCGCCTGGGCATTGCCGCGGAATCCTCGGCCGAAAGCGGTTCGCGATCCATCCGTTCTCCGCAGGCTCGGCCGTTTGACCGACCGCGAGCGACAGATCCTATCGATGGTCGTTGCCGGCAGAAGTATCAAACAAATCGCGTACGCGCTCGGCCTTTCGATCAAGACGGTGCAAACACATCGCGCACAAATCGGCCAGAAAACTGGCGCCAAGAAGGTCGTCGACCTTGTCAAGCTAGCAGTGACACTTAGCGATGAGCCCTTTCATAGGGGCGCTGCGGAGTGAAAAACGGCTCCTTAGGCTCCTCCTGCAATCCATACTTCTGCTTAGAACCGGTTTCATAACTGTCTCGCGGTGATGAGAAGGCAGGCGACATTCATGAAGGCTCGGTACATATGAACATGCCGTTCCCATCGAATCAGCAGTCGCCGGAAGTTTCCCAGCCATGCG
>Ga0187893_10002017_pt1 | contig 46040 bp, 47 predicted proteins | sample MA1701074metaG_FD_139574 | JGI IMG/M metagenome (GOLD analysis project Ga0187893, IMG submission 139574) | White microbial mat communities from a basaltic lava cave in the Kipuka Kanohina Cave System on the Island of Hawaii, USA - MA170107-4 metaG ... | reverse complement strand
GCGGTGAACGCGCTGCCCGGCGGCGAGATCGTGCCGGCGATGGACCGGGGGCTCCTCGACGCGGCCGAGTTCAACAACGCGACCTCGGACCGCATCCTCGGCTTCGCCGACGTCTCCAAGGTGTGCATGCTGCAGAGCTACCACCAGAACGCCGAGCAGTTCGAGATCATGTTCAACAAGGCGAAGTTCGACGCGCTGCCGGCGAAGATGAAGTCGATCCTCGAGAACGCCACCGAGGCGGCGTCCGCCGACATGTCGTGGAAGGCGATCGACCGTTACTCCAGGGACTACATCGAGCTGCAGACCAAGGACAAGGTGCGCTTCTACAAGACCCCGGACGCGGTCCTGCAGACGCAGCTCACCGCCTACGACGCTGCGGCCGCGAAGCGCAAGGACAACGCGCTGTTCCAGGAGATCGAAGCCTCGCAGAAGGCGTTCGCCGAGCGCGCGGTGCGCTGGGATCTGGACACCAACGTCAACCGGCGCATGGCCTACAACCACTACTTCGGGCAGAAGCCGGGCGCCGCGAAGAAGGCCTGACGGGGCACGACGCGAGCGAGACACCATCCGGTGGCCCCGGATGGTGTTTTTTTTGGCGCGTCAGCGCGACGCAGGTGTTTGACGCACAGGCTTCCGCAACGATGCAGAAGATCCTCCTCTTCGTCGACAAGGTGAGCACCTGGGTGGGCCACGCCTTCTCGTGGCTGATCCTCGCGCTCACCCTGCTCATCAGCTGGGAGGTGTTCTCCCGCTACGTCCTCGACGCGCCCCACGCGTGGGCGTTCGACGTGATGATCATGCTGTACGGGACCCTCTTCATGATGGCGGGCGCGTACACGCTCGCCAAGAGCGGGCACGTCCGGGGCGACGTGCTCTACGGGTTCTTCGCGCCGCGGACGCAGGCGACGATCGACCTCGTGCTCTACATCGCGTTCTTTCTCCCCGGCGTGTTCGCGCTCACCTACGCCGGCTACTTCTACGCCGCCGAGTCCTGGGCGATCAACGAGCACTCGAACATCACCGCCGACGGGCCGCCGATCTACCCGTTCAAGACGGTGATCCCGATCGCCGGTGCGATCCTGCTCGCGCAGGGCCTGGTCGAGATCGCGCGCTGCGTCATCTGCCTGAAGCAGGGCTACTGGCCCTCGCGCGAGGAGGACGTGGAGGAGGTCGACGTCGACAAGCTGAAGGAGATGGTCCACGTCAAGGACGAGGACATCCGCGCGCTCGACAAGCTGGTCGTGCAGGAGGAAGCGCGCAAGTGAGGATCCGCAAGGAGCTCTGGTTCGGACTCTCGCTGATGTCGGCGATCGTCCTCGCCGTCGTGATCTTCACGCCCTGGGGCCACCTCACCAACGGCCACATCGGCCTCATCATGCTCGCGTTGGTGGTGGTCGCGATCATGCTCGGGTTCCCGACCGCCTTCACGCTCATGGGAATGGGCGTGTTCTTCGCCTGGCTCGCCTATCGCAGCGTCAATCCCGATCTCGCGGTCCGGCAGGTGCTCGACCTCATGGTCCAGCGCGCGTACGCCGTGATGTCGAACGACGTGCTGATCGCGATCCCGCTGTTCGTGTTCATGGGCTATCTCGTCGAGCGCGCCGCGCTGATCGACCGCCTGTTCAAGAGCCTGCACCTCGCGATGGCGCGGGTGCCCGGCTCGCTCGCGGTCGCGACGATCATCACCTGCGCGATCTTCGCGACCGCGACCGGCATCGTCGGCGCGGTGGTCACGCTGATGGGCCTGCTCGCTTTCCCGGCGATGCTGCGCGCCGGCTACAACATCCGGATCTCGGCCGGGGCGATCACCGCCGGCGGCTGCCTCGGCATCCTGATCCCGCCGTCGGTCCTGCTCATCGTCTACGGCGCCACCGCGGGCGTTTCGGTCGTCCAGCTCTACGCCGGGGCGTTCTTCCCCGGCCTGATGCTCGCCGGCCTGTACCTCGCGTACGTGATCATCCTCGCGAAGCTCAAGCCCTCGCTCATGCCGCCGCTGCCGGAGAGCGAGCGGCGGGTGCCGTTACCCCCGTTCGCGCAGGCGCTCTCGGCGCGCGGCCGCAACGCGCTCGCCGGCCTCGCCGGCGCGCTCGGCGGCAGCGGCGGCGTCTCCGGCCGGACCGCCTTCGGCCAGCTCCTCGTTTCGCTGCTCCCGGCGCTCATCATCGTGGGGGCGCTCGGTCTCCTGTACAGGAGCGCGACCGCGCCGGTGGTCGAGGCGAGCACCGCCGGGCTGATCGAAGCCGGCGGCGCGATTGCCGCCGACATCAGGGAGGAGCCGGCCGGCCTCATCGGCAGCACCGGCCTCGCCGAACCGCCTGCCGAGGACGCGAAGGAGGCGGAGCCGCCGGCCGCGGCCGAGCCGCCGAAAGCGGAAGAGGCGAAGCCCGCCGCGCCCGCCGCCGAGCCGAAGCTGGCCGAGCCGGCGGCGGAGCGCGAGCGCGTGCCGGCGCCGACCTGGTACTGGATCGTGCTCGCGATCGGCATCGCCACGCTCGGCGTGCTCTACGCGCTCTGGAACTGGGAGCGCTTCGAGGTCTTCAAGTTCCTGCTCGCCTCGTTCTTCCCGCTCGCGATCCTGATCCTCGCGGTGCTCGGGTCGATCGTGTTCGGTCTGGCGACGCCGACCGAGGCGGCGGCGGTCGGCGCGTTCGGCGGCTTCGTGCTCGCGGCGGCGTACCGCTTCACCGCGCATCTGCGCGGGCCCGGCGCCTCCGGCAATGCAGCGGTCGCGACGGCGAAGGAGCTCGGCCCGATCCTCAAGGATTCGGCGTTCCTGACCGCGAAGACGAGCGCGATGGTGTGCTGGCTCTTCGTCGGCTCGTCGATCTTCTCCGCGGCGTTCGCGCTGCTCGGCGGGCAGGAGGTGATCAACGACTGGGTGCTGTCGCTCGGGCTCACCCCGCTCCAGTTCATGATCCTCGCCCAGTTCATCATCTTCATCCTCGGCTGGCCGCTCGAGTGGACGGAGATCATCGTCATCTTCATGCCGATCTTCATTCCGCTGCTCGCCAAGTTCAACATCGATCCGCTGTTCTTCGGGCTGCTCGTGGCGCTCAACCTGCAGACCGCGTTCCTGTCGCCGCCGGTGGCGATGGCGGCGTTCTATCTGAAGGGCGTGGCGCCGCCGCACGTCACGCTCAACCAGATCTTCTCCGGGATGCTGCCGTTCATGGGGATCCAGGTGATCGCGCTCGTGCTGCTGTACGTCTTTCCGGAGATCGGGCTGTGGTTGCCGCAGGTGCTCTACAAATAGGTTATTGCGGCGGGCGGAGCCCGCCGCAATAACTGCCGCCGTTGGAGCGGCGGCTCGCGCCGCCGCTCAACGCCGGCGGGCGGTCGGCGGGGCGGCGCGGGCGGTGGGGGATCGGCGGCGCGAGCGGGCCGATGGGGCGTAAGGCCCGGTCCGGCAGGGGGAAGCGTCACGCCGGTCGAACTGCCGTAAACTCCGGCGGTGCGGGCGATCCGACCCGCCGCCCCAAAGCGGGGCGAGAAGGAGGTCCGTGGTCCCAATCCCAGCGCGCGACAAGGCTCGACGTTTCGAGCTGATCCTCATCAAGCCATCCCACTACGATGATGAGGGTTATGTCATCCAGTGGCTCCGTTCGTCGATTCCGGCGAACACGCTCGCGACGCTGAACGGGCTCGCGCTCGACTGCGCCGAACGACGGGTGCTCGGCGAGGACGTCGAGATCCGGATCACGGTCCAGGACGAGACCAACACGCGCATCCGGCCCGAAGCGATCATCCGCCAGATCCGCGCCGCGGGCGGTCGCGGCCTGGTCGGGCTCGTCGGCGTGCAGACGAACCAGTACCCGCGCGCGGTCGACATCGCCCGGCCGCTCGCCGCCGCGGGGATCCCGGTCTGCATCGGCGGATTCCACGTGAGCGGCTGCCTCGCGATGCTGCCGGAGGTCCAGCCGGAGCTGCGCGAGGCGATGGCGCTCGGGATCACGCTCTTCGCCGGCGAGGCCGAGGGACGCTTCGAGGAGCTGCTGCGGGCCGCCGACCGCCGCGAGCTGAAGCCGCTCTACAACTTCATGAGCGACCTCCCGGGGCTGGAGGGGGTGCCGACCCCCTACCTTCCGGTGGAGGTCGTGACGCGGACCGCCGGCATGCGCACGAGCTTCGACGCCGGCCGCGGCTGCCCGTTCAGCTGCAGCTTCTGCACGATCATCAACGTCCAGGGGAAGAAGTCGCGCGCGCGCAACGCCGACGACGTCGAGCGGCTCGTGCGCGCCAACCTCGCCCAGGGCGTGCACAACTTCTTCATCACCGACGACAACCTCGCGCGCAACCAGAACTGGGAGGCGATCTTCGACCGGCTGATCCACATGCGCGAGGTCGAAGGCGAGCGCATCTACGTCGTCGCGCAGGTCGACACGGCGGTGCACAAGATCCGCGGCTTCATCGAGAAGGCGGCGCGCGCCGGGGTGAACCGCGTGTTTCTCGGCCTCGAGAGCATCAACCCGGAAACGCTCAAGCACACGCAGAAGGGCCAGAACCGCATCACCGAGTACCGCGCCATGCTGCAGGCGTGGCACCGCGTCGGGGCGCTCACCTTCGCCGGCTACATCCTCGGCTTCCCGGGCGACACGCCGGCCTCGATCGAGCGCGAGATCGGCATCATCCAGCGCGAGCTGCCGATCGACCTCCTCGAGTTCTTCATCCTCACGCCGCTCCCCGGCTCCGCCGATCACAAGAAGCTCCACCTCGCGGGCGTGCCGATGGAGCGGGACCTGAACAAGTACGACGTGGTGCACGTGACCACCGCTCACGGGGCGATGTCGGACACCGAGCTGCTCGCGATCTACCGCAAGGCCTGGGACCTGTACTACTCGCCCGAGCACGTGGAGCGGGTGCTGAGGCGGGCCCAGGCGTGGGGCTACCCCCTCGACAACATGCTGATGAAGATGTTCAGCTTCCAGGCGCCGGCGAAGATCGAGGGGGTTCACCCGCTCGAAGGCGGGATCTTCCGGCGCAAGTACCGGCGCGACCGCCGGCCGGGCATGCCGCGCGAGAACCCGCTCGTCTTCTACGCCCGCTACGGCGCCGAGATCGCGTCCAAGGTCGTGCGGTACGGAACGCTGTACTGGCGCTACCGGCGGATCCTCGCGCACGTGCGCCGCGCCCCGGCGACCGGGGTGGACGTCGCGATGCAGCCGGTGCGCGACGGCGAGCTCGACGCGCTCGAGCTCTTCACCGCGACCGCCGGCGCGCGGGCGGCGGCGCAGAAGCAGCGCCGGCTCAAGGCCGCGCGCGCCACCGCGGAGGTCTGACCGGCCTTGTCCGCCGCCACCGGGGCGAGCCCCGAGCGCGTGGGCGCGCGCGTGAACGGCTGAGACGGTGACTGCTCCGGCGATACGAACGGGGCGGGGCCCGCTCGTCGTCGGGCTGGCGGTCCTCGCCTACATGCTCGGGCTCTTCCACCGCGTCGCGCCGGCGGCGCTCGCGCAGGACCTCGTGCAGGCGTTCGCCACCAGCGCGGTCGCGCTCGGCGTCCTCGCGGCGACCTACTTCTGGGTCTACACCGCGATGCAGCTCCCGTGCGGCGTGCTCGCCGACACGCTGGGCCCGCGCAAGCTCCTCTTCGGCGGCGGGCTGATCGCGACGGGCGGCGCGGCGATGTTCGCGCTCGCGCCGGCGTTCGGCTGGGCGGCGGCCGGCCGGATGCTGGTCGGCCTGGGCACCGCGGTCGCGTTCGTCGCCGCCCTCAAGCTGATCGCCACGTGGTTCGACGAGCGGCGCTTCGCGACGCTGACCGGCGTCGTGGTGCTCGCGGGCAATCTCACCTCCGCCGCCGCCGGCGGGCCGCTCGCCTGGGTGCTGCAGTCGCTGCCGTGGCGCACGGTGATCCTCGCGCTCGCCGCGCTCTCGGCGCTGGTGTCGATCGGCGCGCTCGTCTTCGTCCGCGACGCGCCGCCCGGCCACGCGCCGGTGCGCCTCGCCCCGGGCGACTGGCGCAGGGGCCTCGCCGCGGTGCTCGGCAACCGGGCGAGCTGGCCGGGCTTCTTCGCCAACCTCGGGATGGGCGGCGCGTTCCTCGGCTTCGCCGGGCTGTGGGGGGTGCCGTATCTCGTCGAGGTGCACGGCATGAGCCGCGTGCAGGCGGCGAACCACGCGAGCCTGATGGTCGCCGCCTTCGCGTTCGCCGGCGTCCTCTGGGGCGCGGCTTCGGACCGGCTGCGCCTGCGCCGGCCGGTGTTCGTGCTCGGCGCCGCGCTCCTCGCGCTCTGCTGGGTACCGCTGCTCGCGGGGATGAGGCTGCCGTCGGCCGCCGGCTACCTCCTTTGCGCGGCGATCGGGGCCGGGGCGGCCGGGCTCACGATCAGCTGGGCGTGCGCGAAGGAGGTCAACCTGCCGCAATACTCGGGCATGGCGACCGCGCTCGTGAACACCGGCTGCTTCCTCGGCCCGGCGCTGCTGCAGCCGGCGTTCGGGTGGGTGCTCGACTGGGATCGCGCGGCCGCGGTGCCGGGCACCCTCAGCGCGGCGCCGGGCGCACACGCCGCGTTGGAGTGGCAGCGCGGACTGTGGGTGCTCTTCGCGTTCTCGCTCTGCGGACTCGCCGCGGCGCTCTTCGTGCGCGAGACGCGAGCGCGCAACGTAGCAGGCCCGGCCTAGGCAGGGCGGCGGCCGCGCGGTAGAGTCGGCCCGCGATGAACGGAACTTTCGCGCTCGACGGAAAAGTCGCGCTGGTGAGCGGCGCGGCGCGCGGCATGGGGCGCGCGATCGCGCTCGCCGCTGCCCGGCGAGCCGGTGCGCCGCGGACCCGCGCATCGCCGCGCGCCCGCCGCCTCGCGGCGGCGCTCGGCGTGGATCTCGCGCACGTTCCCGCGAGCGGTCGCGGCGGGCGCATCCGCGAGCGCGACGTCCGCGCGGCCATCGCGACGGAAAGACCGTGAACGCGCCCTTGCGCGCGGCCGTCGCGACGGCGGCGTTCCTCCTGTCCGGCGCGGCGGCGGCGCAGCCCGCGCAGTCACTGAGCAAGAGCTACGCCCGCGTGGTGGCCATCGTGAACGGCACGACGGCGTACGTCGGCGGGTCGCTTCTCGGCTGTGCGGCGGCGAACGTCCTCACCGAGCAGCAGGCCGAAGAGCGGTTCACGTCTTACCAAGCGCGCAACGCGACGCTCGCGGCGCGCGTGGAAGCGTGGCGCAAGGACGCCGAGTCGCGACTGCGCGCGCAGGGCGCGGAGCGCGCGGCGAAGGCGAAGGCGGAAGAAGCCGGGCTGTCTGCGATCGCGGGCTCCTCGGACCAGGCCGAGCGGGAGATCGGCGCGGCGCCGGACAAGCGGGCCTTTTGCGATCGGCGGGTCGCCGCGATCGAGGCAGGCGCGGCCGATCTCGCGCGCAACCCGGAGCTGCGGGACCTGCTCGCGAAGTGAACCGCGCGGCGCCCCGAAGTCGCCGGTCGCCGGCGGAGCCTCCCGCGCCCGCCCGCGCCCGCCCGACGCCGGCGCAGCAGCCGAAGCTCGCGCCGAGCCGGGACGCGCGGCTCTCGACCGCGTGGAAGTACCGGGTGGCCGCGCCGGGCGGTTCTCCCGTGAGCCGCGAGCGCGTGAGGGCGTGGTAACGTTGGCAGCGACCGCGTCCGCCATGAAACCGCGCATCCTCGTCACCCGCGCCAACTTTCCCGAGGTGCTCGCGCACCTCGCCGCGCGGTTCGAGCTCGAGGACAACCAGGGCGACACGCCGTTCCCGCCGGACGAGCTGCGCGCCCGTCTCGCCGACAAGGACGGCGCCCTCATCACCGGGTTCGACCGGATCGACGCGCCGCTCCTCGCGGCCTGCCCGCGCCTCAGGGCGGCGTGCAACATCGCGGTCGGCTACAACAACATGGACCTCGCCGCCTGCACCGCGTGCGGCGTCGTCGCGACCAATACCCCCGACGTCCTCAACGAGACCACCGCCGACCTCGCCTTCGCGCTGCTGATGGCCGCGGCCCGCCGCGTGACCGAGTCCGAGCGGTGGCTGCGCGGTGGCCACTGGCGCGGCTGGCAGGTCGACCAGCTCCTCGGCCAGGACGTCCACCACGCGACGCTCGGCATCGTCGGGATGGGCCGCATCGGGCAGGCGATCGCCCGGCGCGGCCGCGGCTTCGACATGAGGATCCTCTACAACAACCGCAGCCGGGTGGCGCCGGAGGTCGAGCGCGCGCTCGACGCCCGCCGCGTCGACCTGCTCGACCTCCTGCGCGAAAGCGATTTCGTCTGCCTCGTCCTGCCGTACACGCCCGAGTCGCACCATCTCATCGGCGCGCACGAGCTCGCGCTGATGAAGCCGACGGGCGTGCTGGTGAACGTCGCGCGCGGCGGCATCGTGGACGATGCCGCGCTGATCGCCGCGCTCGCCGGGCGCCGGATCGCCGCCGCGGGCCTCGACGTGTACGAAGGGGAGCCGGCGCTGAATCGCGGCTTCCTCGCGCTCGACAACGTCGCGCTGACGCCCCACATCGGCAGCGCTTCGCGCGCGACCCGGCTCGCGATGGGCATGACCGCCGCCGGCAACCTGATCGCCGCGCTCGCCGGCGAGCGCCCGCCGAACCTCCTCAACCCGGACGTCTGGGAGCGCCGCCGGCGATGAGCGCGAGCCTGATCGAGACCGCGCGCGCGCTCGCGACCGGGATGCTCACCGCCCGGGCCTGCACCCAGCATCTCCTCGCGCGGATCCGGGAGCGCGATCCGAACGTCCGGGCGTGGGCGGCGATCGACGAGGCCCGCGCGCTCGCGCTCGCCGCCGAGTGCGACCGGCGCCGTGCGTCGCAGCCCGATCACGGCGCGCTCCACGGCGTGCCGGTCGGGGTGAAGGACATCATCGAGACCGCCGATCTCCCGACCGAGATGGGCTCGGCCGCGTTCGCCGGCCACCGGCCGGCGCGCGACGCGGCGGTGGTCGAGCGGCTGCAGCGCGCCGGCGCGTTCGTGCTCGGGAAGACGGTGACGACCGAGCTCGCGTTCCTGCACCCGGGCAAGACCCGCAATCCGTGGAACGCCGAGCACACGCCGGGCGGCTCCTCCTCGGGCTCCGCGGCGGCGGTCGCGGCCGGGATGGTGCCCGCCGCGCTCGGCACGCAGACGAACGGCTCGGTGATCCGGCCGGCGGCGTTCTGCGGCGTGGTCGGCTTCAAGCCGACCTTCGGGCTGCTGCCCTTCGCCGGGACCTGCCAGTTCAGCGAGACGCTCGACCAGCTCGGCACCTTCACCCGGACCGTGGCGGATGCTGCGCTCTTCGCCGCCCAGCTCGCCCACGGCCAGGCGATCCCGGCCGACGTGCCGCGGTTGGAGCGGCCGCCGTGGCTCGGCGTGGTTCCGCGCTTTCCCTGGAACGACGCCGAGCCCGAGGCGAAGAGCCACTTCGACTTCGTCCTCGACGCCCTGCGCGCCGCCGGCGCGCGGGTGAACCGGATCGCGCTGCCGGAGGGCTGCGCCGACGCGAACGTCGTGCATCGCACGATCATGCTGGCGGAGGCGGCGCGGAACCTGGCCAAGGTGCAGGGCCGCGCGCGCGCGCTGCTCAGTCCGGCGCTGAACAAGGCGCTCGACGAGGGCGCGACGATCTCGCCGGCCTCCTACCGGGCTGCGGTCGCGCTGCGCGCGGCGCTCGCCGAGCGCGCGCACGACCTCTTCGAGCAGTGCGAGGCGATCGTCTCGCCGGCGGCGCCGGGCCCGGCGCCGCGCCGGCGCGACGTCACCGGCGACCCGAGCTTCTCGACCCTCTGGTCGCTCCTCGGGCTGCCGGCGATCTCGATCCCGAGCGGGCTCGCGCGGAACGGCCTGCCGTGCGGGCTGCAGATCGCGAGCGACTCGGGCGGCGACGCGCACCTCCTGCGCATCGCGCGCTGGTGCGAGAGCGTGCTGCGGTTCCAGGGGCTCGAGTGATCGCGGCGACCGAGGCGACCGAGGCGACCGCGGCGACCGCGGCGACCGCGGCGACCGAGGCGACCGCGGCGACCGCGGCGACCGAGGCGACCGCGGCGACCGAGGCGATCCTGCTCTTCGCGCACGGCAGCCGCGACCCGGGCTGGTCGGTGCCGTTCGAGCGGCTCGCGGCGCGCGTGCGCGAGCGGCGTCCGGACGTGCGCGTCGCGATCGCGTATCTCGAGCTGATGCCGCCGACCCTTGCGGAGGCCGCGGCGGCGCTGGTCGGCGAGGGTGCGCGCGACATTGCGGTCGTGCCGGTGTTCCTCGCGCCGGGCGGCCACGTGCGGCGCGATCTGCCGCTCGCGGTCGAGCGCCTGCGCGGGGCCCATCCGGGCGCGCGCTTTCGCGTGCTGCCGACGGTCGGCGAGGCGGACGCGGTGATCGACGCGATCGCCGGCTGGATCGCGGCCGAGGCCGGACCGCGCGGATGACGGCGCGCGCGCGATTTCCGCTACCATCCGCCGCCGATGAAGCGCTCGACCTTTCCCACGTCGCAGGACGCGGAGGCCGCGTTCTACGAGTCGCTCGAGCGCGCCGACCTCGAGGCGATGATGGAGGTCTGGGCGGAGGACGAGGAGATCGTGTGCGTCCACCCCGGCGGCCCGCGACTCACCGGCTACGAGCAGGTGCGCGAAAGCTGGGCGCAGATGTTCAAGTCGCGCGAGCGCCTGCAGGTGCGGCTCACGAACCCGGTCTATGCGCAGGGCATGATGCTCGCCATCCACTGCGTGCACGAGAACATCGCGGTCGCCGGCGAGGCGAAAGCGCGGCCGCCGATGGTCGCGACGAACGTGTACCTGCGCACCGCGAACGGGTGGCGGCTGCTCGTCCATCACGCCTCGCCCGCGCCCGCCGCGCCGGCGCCGAACGCGGGCGACGGGCCGAAGGTGCTGCACTGAGCGCGGAGCCGCGCGAGGCGGCGATGCAGTCGAGGGCGGAACCGGTTCGCGCCCGGGAGCGGGCGCAGGTCGCCGACGCGGCGGGAGACGCGCGCAGAGCGGCCCCCGGCCCGTACCGCGCGCCCTGGTGGCTGCCGGGCGGCAACGCACAGACGATCTGGGCCGCGCTCTTCACCCCGGACGCGCCCACCGCCGTGCGCCGCGAGCGCTGGGAGACGCCCGACGGCGACGCGGTGGTCGTCGACCGGGTCGACGGTCCCGCCCGCGCGCCGCTCCTCGCCCTCTTCCACGGCCTCGAGGGCGGCTCGGCCAGCCACTACGCGCGCGCGCTGCTCGCGCACGCGCACGCTCGCGGCTGGCGCGCGGCGCTGCCGCACTTCCGCGGCTGCGGCGGCGAGCCGAACCGCCTGCCGCGCGCCTACCATTCCGGCGACACGGCGGAGATCGACTGGATGCTGCGCCGGCTCGCCGGCGAGGCGGGCGCGCCCGTCTACGCCGCCGGCGTCTCGCTCGGCGGCAATGCCCTTCTCAAGTGGCTGGGCGAGCGCGGGCCGGACGCGGCGGGGGTCGTGCGCGCCGCCGCGGCGGTGTCGGCGCCGGTCGACCTCACCGCGGCGGGCGAGGCGCTCGGGCGCGGCTTCAACCTGCTGTACACCCGGAACTTCCTCGCGACCATGAAGCGGAAGGCGGCGGCGAAGCTCGGGCGCTTCCCCGGCATCTTCGACGGGCCGCGGGTCGCGCGCTCGCGCACGCTCCGCGAGTTCGACGACCTCGTGACCGCGCCGCTGCACGGCTTCCGCGACGTCGCCGACTACTGGCTGCGCGCGAGCGCGAAGCCCTGGCTTCTCCAGGTTCGTGTGCCCACGCTCGTGATCAACGCGCGGAACGACCCGTTCCTCCCGGCGGCGCACCTGCCGCGTCCGGACGAGGTGTCCGGGCACGTGACGCTCGAGTTCCCCGACACGGGCGGCCACGTCGGCTTCGTGCACGGCCGCTTCCCCGGCCGCCACGACTGGCTGCCGGGGCGGATCGCCGCCTTCTTCGACGAGAGCACGCGATGAGCCGCGTCCCGCCCGAGATCTTCAAGGCCTACGACATCCGCGGCGTGGTCGGCCGGCAGCTCTCGGCGCCGGTGGTCGAGCTGATCGGCCGAGCGGTCGGCACCGAAGTGCGCTCGGCCGGCGGCACCGCGATCGCGGTCGGCCGCGACGGCCGCCTCTCCGGGCCGGAGCTCGCGGGCGCGCTCGCACGGGGCCTGCGCGCGAGCGGCGTCGACGTGCACGACATCGGCATGGCGACGACGCCGATCGCGTACTTCGCCGCCCATCACCTCGGCTGCGGGAGCGCGGTGGCGGTGACCGGCAGCCACAACCCGCCCGACTACAACGGCCTCAAGATGGTCGTCGCCGGGACGACGCTCTCGGGCGATGCGGTGCAGGCGCTGCGGGCGCGGATCGAGCGCGACGACTTCGCCACCGGCAGCGGCGGGTATCGCACGGTCGACGTCCGCGAGGCCTACCTCGCGCGCGTGGCGGGCGACGTGAAGCTCGCGCGGCCGATGAAGATCGTGGTCGACTGCGGCAACGGGGTCGCCGGGGCGACCGCGCCCGAGCTGTACCGCCGGCTCGGCTGCGAGGTGATCGAGCTCTTCTGCGAGGTCGACGGCACTTTTCCCAACCACCACCCCGACCCGACCCAGCCGGAGAACCTCGAGGACGTGATCCGCACGCTCGCCGCGTCGGACGCCGAGCTCGGCCTCGCGTTCGACGGCGACGGTGACCGGCTCGGCGTGGTGACGAAGGACGGCGGGATCGTCTACGCCGACCGCCAGCTCATGCTCTTCGCCGCCGACGTCCTCGTGCGCAGGCCCGGGGCGCAGATCGTCTTCGACGTGAAGTGCACGCGCAACCTCGCGCCGTGGATCCGCCGCCACGGCGGGGTGCCGGTGCTGTGGAAAACCGGGCACTCGCTCATCAAGGCGAAGCTGAAGGAGACCGGCGCGCAGCTCGGCGGCGAGATGAGCGGGCACACGTTCTTCGTGGAGCGCTGGTACGGGTTCGACGACGGCCTGTACGCGGGCGCGCGCCTGCTCGAGATCGTGTCGCGCGCCGCCGACCCGGGCGCGGTGCTGAAGGCGCTGCCGGACTCGGTCACGACGCCGGAGCTGCACTGGCAGCTCGACGAGGGGGAGCCGCACCGGCTCATCGCCGAGATGCAACGGACCGCGAGCTTCCCCGACGCCGAGGAGGTGATCAAGCTCGACGGCCTGCGCGTCGAGTACGCCGACGGGTTCGGCCTCGCGCGCGCGTCGAACACCACGCCGGTGATCGTGCTGCGGTTCGAGGCGCAGGACGAGGCCGGGCTCGCGCGCATCCAGGCCGACTTCCGGCGGGTGCTCGGCGCGGCGAAGCCGGGGGCGGCGCTGCCGTTCTGAAACGACGAGGGGGCGCGCGGCCCCCTCGTCGCGGGTGAGCCGGGCCGCCCGCTACCGGTTCGCCCGCTCGAACCGCCGGAGGAGATCGTTGCCGCGCGCGACCGCGTCGTCGAGCGCCTGCTTGGGCGGCTTGAGCGCGGCCCACGCCTTCTCGAGCTCCTCGTCGACGACCGCGCGGATCATCAGGTGGTTGCCGAGCCGGATGCCGCGCGAGTGCGCCTGCGGCACGCGCTTGCCGTCGAGCAGCTCGCGCAGCGCGACGTCGGTGCCCGGATACTTCTCGTAGTAGCCGGACCTCGCCGTCAGCTCGTAGGCCGCGCGGGTGATCGGCAGGTAGCCGGTGCGCTGGTGCCACGCCGCCTGCACCTCGGGCTGGGCGAGGAAGGCGAAGAACTTCGCCACGCCCTTGTACTCACCCGCCGACTTGCCGTTCATCGCCCACAGGCTCGCTCCGCCCATGAGGGTGTTGTACGGCGCCGCGTCGCTGATGTCGTCGTAGTAGGGCAGCGGCAGCACGGCGAACTCGAGCTTCGCGTCGCGGGCGAGGCCGCCGTAGGCCGCCGAGGAGGCGGTCAGCATCGAGCACTCGCCGCGCGCGAAGCGCCGCTCGCCCTCGTCGCGCCGGCCCGAGTAGCTGAAGATCTTGCCCTTCGTCCACGCGGTCATCAGCGAGATGTGCCGGATGGCGAGCCGGGTGTTGAACTTGAGCTGCGCATCGAGGCCGTCGTAGCCGTTGCCGCGGGTCGCGAATTCCTCGTTGTGCCAGGCGAGCACGTTCTCGAGCATGACCCACGAGGGCCAGGTGGTGGTGAGGCCGCAGCTCTCGGGATACTTCTCGCGCACCTCGAGCAGCACTTCCTGCAGCTGGTACCAGGTCTTCAGCTCGGCGCCGGGCTTCACGCCGGCCTCGCGGAGCAGCCTGCGGTTGACGTAGAGCACCGGCGTCGAGGTGTTGAACGGCAGCGAGACGAGATTGCCCTTCGCGTCGGCGTAGTAGCTCGCGACCGCCGGGACGAAGGCCTTCTGGTCGAACCGCTCGCCCGTCTCGCGCATGAGCTGGTGCAGCGGCTTTGCGAGGCGTGCGGCGTACATCATGTTCGCGGTGCCGACGTCGTAGACCTGGAGGACGTGGGGTGCCTTGCCGGCGAGCGCGGCGGCCATGCCCGCGGCGAGCGTCTCGTCGTAGCTCCCCTTGAATTCCGGCACCACGACGTAGTCCTTCTGGCCCGCGTTGAAGCGGCCGGCGAGAGCCTTCAGCTCGTCGCCGAGCGCGCCATCCATGGCGTGCCAGAACTGGATCTCGGTCGCGGCGCGGGGCGCGGAGGCGGCGATCGCGGCGACGACGAAGACGCCGACGCCCAGGAGGCGCTCGATTCTCATCGGAGTTCCGGCGGCCGCGTAGGGGTGCGGCCGGTGCGTGGAGTTATTGGACGGGCATTATAGCCCCGACGTTTCGGGGTCCGGCAAGCGCGGCCGCGGGTGGGCGGGGGCGGGGGCGGGGCCGGGACCCGGCCACACCGATGCCATCGTCATGCCGTCGGGGGATGCTGCACTGCCGCGCCGGCGCGGGGCGTGAAGCCCGCGCAGGGGTCGGGCCGCTCGGTGCGCGGGGTGAAGACCGCCGCGTCGAACCGGGGCGCACCGCCCGCCGCTGGCGCGACGTATTCGTCCGGGCGGAGCATGCCCTCGGCGACCTCGAGGATGCCGACGGCGAGCACGGTGCGTCCCGGGGCACGCGCGGCGAGGTGCACCGGCACGCCGAGGTCGCGCCGCACGTGAGCGTTGCCGGTGACGAGTACCGCGCCGCTGGCGCCGGCGCGCGCGAGCATCGAATCGGCGAGCACCGCGTCGCGCGCGCGCTGCGCCGCGGCCATGCCCGGCACGATTCGCTCCGGCAGCTTGCCGCAGTGCCCGTCCCGCATCGCCGTCTCGACCGCAGCGGCCTGCGCCGCGGCCCACGGCGCATCGAGGCCGAGCCGCGCGGCGTCGGCGGCGCCGAGCGCGCCGTAGCCGCGCTCGACCACCGCGAACGCATCGCTGCGGGACAGGTTCGCCGCGACGAGCGGCAGGTCGCGGGCCAGCGCGAGCGCGACGATCGGCTCGTAGAACGGCCACTGCCAGCCGCGCCGGTCGAAGCGCGCGGCGTCGGCGACGAACGCGGCGTCTCCCGGGCGCTCGGCGCGCGCGCGGTCGAGCGCGGCCTGGTGCTCGCGGTCGAGCTGCTCCAGCGCGATCGCCGGGCGCCGGCCGGCCGCGACCATCGCCGCGATCAGCTCGAGCTGCAGACGGTGGTGATCCGGGTTGTCGTGGACCTCGCCGACGAGGACGAGCTCGGCACTCGCGCAGGCGGCCTCGAGCGCGGCGCGATTCGCCGGCCGGCGCTCGCGCGCGTCCCAGATCGTGCCGACGAGCGGATGGTCGGCGAGCCGTGGCGAGGCCCACGACGCGCGCGCGCGGAGCGCAACGAGCACCGGGGCGAGGGCGAGCGAGCGCACGACTGTGCGGCGGGAGGTCATCCGGAACGGTGGGATCGGAAGGAGCGGGCTGTCGTGGGATCGTTCTAAGATAGGCTACACCGCCCGGGAGTTTCCGCCGATGCGCGCCCGCTCTGTTGCCCCCGCCCTCGCGGGATGACGCTCGATACCCGTCCGATCCCCCGCACCGGCGAGCGCATTCCGGCCGTCGGGCTCGGGACGTGGCAGGCGTTCGACGTGCCGCGCGCCGGGCCGGAGCGCGCCGCGGCAAAGGAGACGCTCCGCGCGTTCGCCGGGCTCGGCGGCACGGTGATCGACTCGTCGCCGATGTACGGCGCGGCCGAGCAGGCGGTGGGCGATCTCGCGGCCGAGCTGGGCTGCGCGGGCGGCCTCTTCGTCGCGACCAAGGTCTGGACCTCGGGCCGCGACGCCGGCGTGCGGCAGATGGAGGCTTCGCTCGCGAAGCTCCGCGTGGAGCGGATCGACCTCATGCAGATCCACAACCTCGTCGACACCGACATCCATCTCGCGACGCTCGACGAGTGGCGGAAGGAGGGGCGGGTGCGCTACCTCGGCGTCACGCACTACACCGCGGGCGGGCACGCCGCGCTCGAGGCGGCGATCCGCAGGCACCGCCCCGACTTCGTGCAGCTCAACTACTCGGTCGCGGAGCGCGAGGCCGAGCGGCGCCTCCTGCCGCTGGCCGAAGGCGAGGGTGTCGCAGTGCTCGTCAATCGCCCGCTCGTCCAGGGCCGGGTACTCGGCCGCCTACGGGGCAGGCCGCTTCCCGCCTGGGCAGGCGAGATCGACTGCGCGAGCTGGGCGCAGGTGTGCCTGAAGTTCGTCCTCGGCCATCCGTCCGTGACCTGCGTCATTCCCGGGACGAGGAATGCGCAACACCTCGCGGACAACCTCGGCGCGGCGCGCGGGCGCCTGCCCGACGCGGCACTGCGCGCGCGGATCGCGGCGTACTTCGAATCGGTCTAGGCGCCGCCGGCGCGATCGGCCGGTCGGGGCGGGGCCTCGCCCGCGGCGGGCGGGAGACCCGCGACGCCGAGCAGCGACCCGGCGCTCGCGCCGCCGGAGATCCGCTTGTTCCCCTGCTCCTTTTCCCCTGCGGACGACCGGGCGCCGAGTGCCGCGGGAACGATCCGCGTGATCGGCCTGGCGTCGAAGCGCAACTTCATCTGGCGGACCGGCATCGGGTGCTCGCTCTGTCGTTGTGGGAGAGTTCAGTGTAGCGCCGGATCCCCGGCCCGCAAAGCGAAACTTCGGGTGCGCGAACGCTCCGCGCGCGTGGCGCCGCCTTCCGGTTCCTCGTTCCCGCGGGACGCGCCGGAGCCGGTTCGCCCGGCGTCACGAGTCCGCCCCGGTGCACTCGCCGCGCCCCCAGCACTGCTCGCGCCAGGTGCCGGGGTGGACCGGGTCGGCCGCGGCCCACACGCCGGCACCCCGCGACCGGGCCTGTGCTTCCGCGGTGCGGCTTGCCGGATCGCGCACCCAGTCGGGGCGGTCGGACAGCATCCCCCAGCCGCGCTCGATCTGCGCGAGGTTCACGTTCGCGCCCGCCACGAAGACGTGGCAGACCGGCCGGCCGAACCGGTCGATCTCGTAGCACTCGGCGCGCGCCTGCCGCCCGGCGGCGAGCGACGCGAGCGAGTCGCGGGCGGCGCGCCCGAGCGGCTGGCCCGGCCGGTCCGGGAGCATCCGGCCCGGGCACGCGCGGTCGGGCCCGCGGCGGTGGAAGATCTCGGGGGCGTCGAAGTCGGAGAGCCGCACGACGAACCGCGCGTCCTTCGCGGCGACGAGCGTGAGCGTGTCGCCGTCCTCGACCTGGACGACGGTGCCCGCGAGGGTGAAGTTGACCGAGCGCTCGCGCGGCCCGTCTGCGATCGGCGCGGGGGGCGACGAGGGCGAAGGCGCAGTCGAGGGCGCGATCGCGCCGCAGCCCGCGGCGAAGGCGGCGAGCGCGGCCGCGGCGAAGAGCGCGCACCGGGCGCGCGATCCGATTCGAACGGACATGCCGGCCTCCGGAAAGGTGTACGACCGGGCGAGCCTACTCGCCGCCGGGCGGCCCCCCCGGTGCGCGCGGCGGGCTACCGCGTGTTCTCGGCGGTCCGCCAGAGCACCCTCGGCTCGACCTGACGCGAGGACGGCACGGACGCGGGGGATCTACGCGGTCAGGATCAGCTTCCCGTTCTGCGTGACGCGCAACCGGTACTCGCGTCCCTGGTGGTCGATCAGGAGCTCCGGGCTCCCGCCCATCAGCTCCTCGCTCCGCACCCGGCGGGGGCCGGCGGATGCGGTTGCCGGCGCCTCGGGAGCCGGGAAGATGCCGGGAGCCGGCTGCGAGCGCTCTTGCACGGTTCTAGAACGATAACGATTCTCATTTGTGACGTCAAGCTGCAATACTAATAAAAATCTTTCTCTTTCATAATGATAAGAATAGCGATCACTCACACAAGACAATCTAGCTTGCATCGTTCTCGTCATTGAGTGAGAATCAGTCCTATTCAATAACACACCCGGCCGTCCGCCATGTACGTCTGCGTCTGCAACGCCGTCACCGACCGGGAGATCCGGCAGTGCGCGGCCCTCGGCGTCGAGTCGCTCGACGATTTGCGCGAATCGCTCGGCGTGGGGAGCTGCTGTGGCCAGTGCGCGCCGGTGGCGGCGAGCATCCTGAGCGAAGGCGCGCGTCCTGCGCGCGATCGCCTCCCCCAGGCCGCGTAAGCGCCGGCCCCGGCCGGAGTCGGGTCCGGGCGCGTGCGTCCGACCCCATTCCCGCCGTGCTACAGTCGCCGCCGCCCGCGAGCGGCGCGACGTGACGCCCCGTCAGACGCGCGCTCCCCGCGTGGCCGGCCCCGGAGCGCGCGATGAAAGGCGACAAGAAGGTCATCGGATTCCTGAACCAGGTCCTCAAGAACGAGCTCACCGCGATCAACCAGTACTTCCTGCACGCGCGGATGTTCGGGCACTGGGGCTACAAGGCGCTCGCGGAGCACGAGCGCAAGGAATCGATCGACGAGATGAAGCACGCCGACCGGCTGATCGAGCGGGTCCTCTTTCTCGAAGGGCTGCCCAATCTCCAGGACCTCGGCAAGCTCCTCGTCGGCGAGAACGTGCAGGAGGCGCTCGCCTGTGATCTCAGGCTCGAGGAAGCGGCCCACCCGGTGCTGAAATCCGCGATCGCGCACTGCGAGACGGTCGGCGACTACATCTCGCGCGAGCTCTTCGAGGACATCATGGAGAGCGAGGAAGAGCACATCGACTGGCTCGAGACGCAGCTCGAGCTCGTGCAGGAGATCGGACTGCAGAACTACCTGCAGTCCCAGCTCGGTTGAGCCGCCGGAGCCGAGTCGCGCTCCGGCGCCCGGTGCGCACCGGCGCTCCATGATTCCGCAACCGGCCCCGGGCATGCGCGCGCTACCCGTGCTGTTCGCCTTGTCGCTCGCGGGCTTCGGGCACGGCGTCCTGGCCGGTCCCGACAGCGTGTTCCTCGAGGAGCTGACCTCCACCGAGGTGCGCGCGGCCATCCGCGGCGGCAGGACGACCGTCATCATTCCCGTCGGCGGCACCGAGCAGAACGGCCCGCACATGACGCTCGGCAAGCACAACGTGCGCGCTCGCGCGCTCGCGGGGCGAATCGCCGCCGTACTCGGCGACGCACTGGTCGCGCCGGTCGTGGCCTACGTCCCCGAGGGCGACATTTCGCCGCCCACCGGTCACATGCGCCACGCCGGCACGATCTCGGTGCCGGAGGAGGCGTTTCGAAGCGTGCTCGACGCGGCCGGGCGCAGCCTGCGGCAGCACGGCTTCGTGGACGTGGTGCTGATCGGCGACAGCGGCAACTACCAGCGCAGCCTCGCCGAAGTGGCGGCGCGGCTGAACCGCGACTGGGCGGGCACCCCGGCGCGCGCGCACTTCATCGCCGCGTACTACCGCGCCGCGCAGACCGCGTACCTCGAGGCGCTGCGGGCCCGCGGGCTGAGCGACGCGCAGATCGGCACGCACGCGGGCGCGGCCGACACGTCGCTCTCGATGGCGATCGATCCTTCGCTCGTCCGGCCGGGCGAGCTCGCCGCCGGCGCCCGCGCAGGGGCCGCCGCCGGCGTGACCGGGGACCCGGGCGCCGCGAGCGCGGCGCTCGGCGAGCTCGGCGTGGAGGCGATCGTCGCGCAGACCGTGGCAGCAATTCACGCGGCACGCGCGGCCCGGCATTGATCGGGCCGGCCGCATCGCGTACCGTTGGGGGTCCGCGAGCACTCAAACACTTCCCATGAGCAGGAACCGCGCAGCGGCCGCCGCCGCAGTCTTTCTCGCATCGGGATCGGTCGCCTGGTGGGTCATGGCGCAGACCACCCCACTCCCGGCAGGCCCGGCCGTGCCGGATGCGGTCGCGAAGCCCGTCCCGGTCGACACCGTTCCCGGGATGCCGGACGTGCCCGATCCGGCCAACCTGTACAGCGAGGTCGTCGCCGGCCGCATGAGCCCCGCCGTGGCCGGTGCGCTCGAGCGGGTGTACGTGCCCAATCGCTCCGCCAACACCGTGTCGGTGATCGATCCGGCGACGATGAAGGTGATCGACACGTTCAAGGTCGGCATCCACCCGCAGCACGTGGTGCCCTCGTGGGATCTCAAGATGCTCTGGGTCGCGAACAACGCCGAGGGCCGCACCGACGGCAGCCTCACACCGGTCGACCCGCTCACCGGCAAGCCGGGGAAGTCGATCCCGGTCGACGACCCGTACAACATGTACTGGTCGACCGACGGGCGGCACGCGATCGTGGTGGCGGAGGCCTACCGGCGCCTCGACTTCCGCGACGTGCGCACGATGAAGATCGATTTCACGATTGCCACGCCCGCCTGCGCCGGAATCAACCACGCCGACTTCTCGATCGACGGCCGCTACGCGCTCTTCACCTGCGAGTTTGCCGGCGCGATCACCAAGGTCGACCTCGTGAACCGCAAGGTGCTCGGCACGATCAGGCTGAACCGGTTCTACGACCGGCCCGAAGTGCTCGCCACCATCGCCAAGGCGGCGAAGCAGCAGAAGCGCAAGATCCCCGACCCGGACCAGCTCGGCGCCGAGATCTGCACCTCGCCCGGCATGCCGCAGGACGTGCGGGCGTCGCCCGACGGCAAGCTCTTCTTCGTCGCCGACATGATGGCCGACGGCGTGCACGTGGTCGACGGCGAGTCGTTCAGGCAGGTCGGCTTCATCGCCACCGGGATCGGTGCGCACGGCCTCTATCCGAGCCGCGACGGCAAGCTCCTCTACGTGGCGAACCGCGGCTCCAACCAGATCCGCGGCAAGCCGAAGGGCCCGGGCAGCGTGTCGGTGATCGACTTCGCCACCCGCGCGGTGCTCAAGACCTGGCCGATCCCCGGCGGCGGCAGCCCCGACATGGGCAACGTGAGCGCCGACGGGCGCCATCTCTGGCTCTCGGGGCGCTACGACGACGTCGTCTACCGGATCGACACGCAGTCGGGCGACGTCGAGCAGGTGAAGGTCGGGCGCGAGCCGCACGGGCTCACGGTGTGGCCGCAGCCGGGGCGGTACTCGCTCGGGCACACCGGCAATCTGCGCTAGCGCGAGCGGGTAGCCCGGCGGCGGGCAACGGCTCGGGCGGGGCTTGAACCGCCGATCCAGCTCGCTTACCGTACGACCCCTATCCGGAGTATGGGCCTACCATATGAAGACCACCATCGAGCTGCCCGACGAATTGCTCGAGCGCACCCGCAAGCTCGCGCGGCGGGAGGGCACGACCCTCGAGTCACTGGTTGAGGAAGGATTGCGGCTCGCGCTGCGGTCGCGCGAGCGCAAGCCCACCGCGGCGGTGACCGTGCGGCCGTTCCAGGGCGACGGGCTGACGCCGGAGTTCCGCGACGCCGGCTGGGACACGATCCGCAACGAGATCTACGGTGGTCGCCGTTGACACGAATCTGCTCGTCTATGCGCATCGGACCGATGCGGCATTTCACGACGCCGCCCGCAATCTGATCCAGTCGATCGCGCAGGGCGCGGCCGCGTGGGCGATCCCCGGGCGCGGTGACCGAGCTCTGGTCGGCCGACCGCGATTTCTCGCGCTTCCCGCTGCTTCGTACCCGCAATCCGCTGGCCGGCTGACCGGGGCGCTGCCCTGCGGCGGGCGGTGACTCAGCTCCCGCCGAACGCCCAGCTCCGCCCCGGCGCCGCCGCGAAGAGGCTGCGCGTGTACTCGTGCCGCGGGTGCGCGAACACCTCGCGCGCCGGGCCGTACTCGACCACCCGTCCCTGCGACATCACCGCGACGGTATCGCAGACCTGCGCGGCGACCCGCAGATCGTGGGTGATGAAGAGCATCGCGAGGCGCAGCCGCTCGCGGATCTCGGCGAAGAGCGCGAGCACCTGCGCCTGCACCGAGACGTCGAGCGCCGACACCGGCTCGTCGGCGACCAGGAGCTCGGGCTCCAGCGCGAGCGCGCGCGCGATCGACACCCGCTGGCGCTGACCGCCCGAGAACTCGTGCGGATAGCGATCGAGCGAGTTCGGGTCGAGGCGGACCAGCTCGAAGAGGCGCCGCGCGCGCGCGAGCGCTTCCGCCCGCGGCACGCCGAAGTTGAGCGGGCCCTCGATCACCGCCTCGCCGACACGCCGCCGCGGGTTGAGCGAGCGGTACGGGTCCTGGAACACGATCTGCACGCGCCGCCGGAAATCGTGCAGCGTGCCGAGCCGCCGCGCGGCGATGTCCTCGCCGTCGATCAGGATCTCGCCCGCGCTCGGGTCGACGAGGCGCACGATGCAGCGCGCGACGGTCGACTTGCCGGAGCCCGACTCGCCGACGATCCCCAGCGTCTGGCCGCGCCGGACCTCGAGCGACACGTCCTCCGCGGCGGCGACCGCGGCGCGCTTGCGGAACCAGCCGCCCGCCGCATAGGTCTTGCCGAGCGCGCGGGTCGCGAGGATCACCGGCGCCTGAACGTCGAGCGGGCGCTCGTGCGGGATCATGCCCGGCACGGAGGCGATCAGCATCCGCGTGTAGTCGTGCTGCGGGCGCCGCAGCACCTCGTCGCGCGTCCCGATCTCGACCAGCTCCCCCTGCCGCAGCACCGCGACCCGGTGCGCGATCTCGGCGACCACGCCGAAGTCGTGGGTGATGAAGAGCACGCCCGCGCCGTGGCGCGCCTGCAGCTCGGCGATCAGCTTCAGGATCTGCGCCTGGGTGGTGACGTCGAGCGCGGTGGTGGGCTCGTCGGCGATCAGGAGCGCCGGGTCGAGCACCAGCGCCATCGCGATCACGATCCGCTGGCGCTGGCCGCCGGAGAGCTGGTGCGGGTACGAGGCGACGATGCGCTCGGGATCGGGCAGGTGGACCTCGCGGACGATGTCGAGGATCCGCGCGCGGCGCGCCGCGGCGTCGAGCGCGGTGTGCTCGCGCAGCACCTCCTCGATCTGCTCGCCGCAGCGCATGACCGGGTTGAGCGCGGTCATCGGCTCCTGGAAGATCATCGACATCCGCGCCGCCCGCAGGCTCCGCAGCCGTCCCGGCGCGGCGCGCGCGAGGTCCTCGCCGTCGAGCCGGATCGCGCCGCCGGCGACGCGGAGCGTCTTCGGCAGGAGCCCCATCACGCCCTGCGCGATGACCGACTTGCCCGAGCCCGACTCGCCGACGAGGCAGAGGATCTCGCCGCGCCCGACCGTGAACGAGACGCCCGCGACCGCCTCGGCCCGATCCGCCCCCGGCGGGAGCCCGATCGTGAGCCGCTCGACCTCGAGGACCGGTGCGCTCATTGGACTACCCTCGCGCTTACCCGCGCTCGGGGTTCGCCCTTGGGACGGCCCGGCGGGCTCACAGCCGCCGCGCCATGCGCGGGTCGAGCGTGTCGCGCAGCCCGTCGCCGAGGATGTTCACCGCGAGCACGGTGACGGCGAGGAAGATGCCGGGGAAAAAGACATTGTGCGGGTACGCGATGAACTGCACGCGCCCCTCGGCCATGATGTTCCCCCACGTCGGGATGTCCGGCGGCAGCCCGACGCCGAGGAACGACAGGATCGCCTCGACCAGGATCGCCGCGGCGCAGATGTAGGTGCCCTGGACGAGCAGCGGCGCGATCGTGTTCGGCAGGATGTGCCCGAACATGATCTTCGGCGTCGGCGTGCCGAGCGCGACTGCGGCCTCGACGTAGGGCTCCTCGCGGATCGTCAGCACGAGCGAGCGCACGAGCCGCGTCACCCGCGGGATCTCGGGGATCGCGATCGCGACGATCACGGTGAGCAGGCTCGCCTTCCACAGCGCCACGAGCGCGATCGCGAGCAGGATCGCCGGGATCGCCATCACGCCGTCCATCACGCGCATCAGCGGCCCGTCGAGCCGGCGGAGGTAGCCGGCGGAGAGGCCGAGCAGGATGCCGAAGACGAGGGCGACCACCGCGGAGGAGAATCCGACGAGCAGCGAGATGCGGGTGCCGTACACGACGCGGCTGAAGATGTCGCGCCCGAACGAGTCGGAGCCCATGACGAAGCGGTGCTCGAGCGTCTCCCCGTCGAGCGTGGTGATCTCGCCGGTCTCGCCCGGCCGCAGGTCGCGGCTCGCGGCGTCGAAGAGCGTCGGATCGACGGTGCCGAGCCAGGGCGCGGCGAGCGCGACGAGGAGGAGAAACGCCATCGCGACGCCGCCGATGCGCACCGACCAGTTCTTCCGCACCCGCTCCCACGCGCCCGCCTGCCGGCGGACCGCGGCGTGCTCGACCGACAGCGCGTCGATATCGGTCGCATTCATGGCCGCATCAGTACCGGATCCGCGGATCGAAGAACACGTACGAGAGATCGACCAGCAGGTTGACCATCACGTACGCGAACGAGAAGAAGAGAATCACGCCCTGGATCGTCGGGAAGTCGCGCGCGAGCACCGCATCCACCGTCAGCCGCCCGAGCCCCGGGATCGCGTACACCGACTCGGTCACCACCACCCCGCCGATGAGCAGCGCGACGCCGATGCCGATCACCGTGGCGATCGGCACCGCCGCGTTGGCGAGGGCGTGGTGCACGAGCACGCGGAGCTCCGGCAGCCCCTTCGCGCGCGCGGTGCGGATGTAGTCCTCGCCGAGCGCCTCCAGCACCGAGGCGCGGGTGACGCGCGCGATCAGCGCGATGTAGACGATCGAGAGCGTGATCGACGGCAGGATCAGGTGCCGCAGGAACGGCAAGACACCGTTCTCGAGCCGCTGGTACCCCTGCACCGGCAGCCACCCGAGCTTGAGCGACACGACGTAGATCAGGATGTAGGCGAGCACGAACACCGGGATCGAGAAGCCGAGCACCGAGAAGCCCATCAGCGCGCGGTCGAACCAGCCGCCGAAGCGCCAGGCGGCGAGCACGCCGAGCGGCACCGCCACCGCGACCGCGAGCACGATGGTCAGCGTCGCGAGCGCGAGCGTCGGCTCGAGCCGCTGGCCGATCAGGGTTGTCACGTTCATCCGGAAGTAGAACGACTGGCCGAGGTCGCCGGAGAGCAGATTGCCGAACCAGATCACGAACTGCGCGGCGAGCGAACGGTCGAGTCCGAGGCTCGCGCGGATCGCGGCGATCTGCTCGGTGGTCGCGGCGTCGCCGGCGAGGATCGCCGCCGGGTCGCCCGGCGTGAGCCGCAGCATGAGGAACACCAGCACCGCGACGACGAGGAGAACCGGGATCGTCGCCGCGATGCGGCGGGCGAGGAACGTCCACATCGGCGGAAGCCCTCGCCCGGAAGAGCTAGTTCGCGCGCGGGCGCGTCAGCCGCCCCGATCGCCCTTCTTGAGATTCCAGTAGATGTCGCCCGGCCCGATGACGAAGCCGGTGACGTTCTTCCGCGCGGCGAGCGGGTTCACGTACTCGCCGAGCGGCGCGTGCGTCGCCACCTCGAACGCGCGCGCCTGGATCGCTTCGGCGAGCGCCTTCTTCTTCGGTTCGTCGGTCGCGCGCGCGAACTCGTCGCGCAGCTTCTCGATCTCGGGGTCGGTCGGCCAGCCGAACCACGACTTCTCGCCCTGCGCGCCGACCGCGGCGTTGGTGAGCGGGTTCCAGATGTCGGGCGCGACCCAGGCGGTGAGGAAGATGTTCCAGCCGCCCTGCGCCGGCGGGTCCTTCTTCGCCCGCCGCGTGACCACCGTGTTCCAGTCCATCGCCTGCAGGTCCACCTTGAAGCCGGCCTGGCGCAGGAGCTGGGCCGCCACGTCGGGCAACTTCTGGATCGAGGCGAGGTCGGTCGGCTTGAGGATCACGATCGGCGTGCCGTCGTAGCCCGAGGCCTTCAGCAGCTCCTGCGCCTTCTTCATGTTCGATTTCGACTGGATGTCGCTGCCTTTCGCGCTGCCGTACGGCGTGCCGCACGTGAACATCGAGGGGCACGGCCGGTAGAACTCCTTCACCCCGACCTGTGCGCGCAGGAACGGCTCCTGCGACATCGCCGCCAGCGCCGCCTGGCGGATCTTCTGGTTGTTGAACGGCGGCTGCAGGTGGTTGAAGCGGCCCATGTACTGGAAGCCGAGCGGGTCCTTGTTGACGAGCGCGACCCCGTCGGCCTTCTTCAGCTGCTCGTAGCTCTCGAACGCGGGGCGCTCGAGGATGTCGATCTCGCCCTTCGCGAGCGCGTTCACCTGCGCCTGCGCGTCGCGGAGCGCGAGGTTCCACTCGACGCGGTCGATGTAGACGACCTTGCCGCCGGCGGTGCCGGAGGCCGGCTCCTTCCGCGGCACGTACTTTGCGTTCTTCACGTACACGGCCTTGTCGCCGGGCTTGAACTCGTCGCGCCTGAAGACGTACGGCCCGCTGCCGACGTAGTCTTCGATCTGCTTGTCGGCGGGCGTCTCGGCGACCCGCTTCGGCATGATGAACGGCACGTTCGACGACGGCTTCCCGAGCGCTTCGAGCACGAAGCCGCACGCCTCGCGCAGGAAGATCCGGAACGTCTGCGGCGTCGGCGAGTCCATGCGGTCGACGAAGGTCATGAGCTTCTGCCCCATCGCGTCGCGCTTGCCCCAGCGCTGGATCGACGCGATCACGTCCTCGCCCGTCACCGGCGCGCCGTCGTGGAAGCCGAGGCCGGGGCGCAACGTGAACGTCCACAGCCGGTTGTCGGGGCTCACCGTCCAGGCCTCGACCATCTGCGGCTTCACCTGGCTCTTCTCGTCGGTCCCGAACAGCGTGTCGTAGATCATGTACCCGTGGTTGCGGGCCATGTACTGCGTGGTCCAGATCGGGTCGAGGATGTTGAGGTTGGAGTGCGGGACGATGCGCAGCACCTTCGGGTCGTTCTGCGCCGGGGCGAGGCCGGTGACGGCGAGGCCGGCGGCGGCGAGGAGGGCGAGCGTGAGCGTGCGGGCGACGGACGGCATGGGACGACCTCCGGTGGCGTGGACCGAAGGACGATAGCCGAAGCCGCACGGCCCTACAAGCGCGCGCCCGGCGCCGCCGATTTCGGCTACCCTCGGCGCCTTCCGGCGGGACTCGAAGAACGGCAGATGGCGCGCATCGCGGTCGGCGGCTTCCAGCACGAAACCAACACCTTCGCCCCGAGCCGGGCCGAGTACGAGGCGTTCGAGAAGGGCGGCGGCTGGCCCGGGATCGCCTTCGGCGCGGACGTGGCGCCGGCGGTGGACGGTGCGAACATCCCGGCGGCCGGGGCGATCCGCGCGCTCGGCGCGCTCGGCCACCGCACGGCCGGACTCGCGTGGGCGGCGGCGAGCCCCTCGGCGCACGTCACCCGGGAAGCCTACGAGCGGATCGCCGGCGAGATCGTCCGGCGGCTCGAGTCGGAAGGGCCGTTCGACGCCGTGTACCTCGACCTCCACGGCGCGATGGTGGCCGAGCACTTCGACGACGGCGAGGGCGAGCTGCTCGCGCGCGTGCGGCGCGCCGTGGGCGAGCGGGTGCCGGTCGTCGCGAGCCTCGACCTCCACGCCAACGTGACGCGCACGATGGTCGAGCGCTGCGACGGGCTGGTCGCCTACCGCACCTACCCGCACGTCGACATGGCCGAGACGGGCGCGCGCGCCGCCCGGCTCCTCGACGCGACCTTGCGCGCCGGCCGGCCGTTCGCGAAGCGCCTCGGCGCGCTCGACTACCTCACCGGCATTCCGTCGCAGTGCACGTTCATGGCGCCGGCGAAGGGGCTGTACGAGACGCTCGCCGCGCTCGAGGCGAAGCACGGCGCGACGCTCTCGTTCACGCCCGGGTTTCCGATGGCGGACATCGCCGACTGCGGCATGGCGGCATTCGGCTACGGCGCCGACGAGGCCGCGGTCGGCGCGGCGACGCGCGCGCTGCACGGCGCGATCGCCGACGCCGAGGGCGAGTTCGCGCTCGAGCTGCACGAGCCCGACGCCGCGGTGCTGCGGGCGATGCAGCGCGGCGAGCCCGGCCGCCCGGTCGTGCTCGCCGACACGCAGGACAATCCGGGCGCCGGCGGCAACGGCGACACCACCGGCCTCCTCGATGCGCTCATCGGCCACCGGCCCGAGGCCGCGGTGCTCGGGATGCTGATCGATCCGCTGTCGGCGGCGCGCGCGCACGAGGTCGGGCGCGGCGGCACCGCGCGCTTCGCGCTCGGCGAGATCTCCGGCGTGCCCGGACGGGTACCGCTCGCCGGCGAGTTCACGGTCGAGGCGCTCGGCGACGGCCGGTTCACCTGCACCGGGCCGATGTTCAACGGGTTCCGGATGAAGCTCGGGCGGATGGCCGCTCTGCGCAGCCGCGCCGCGCCCGGCGTGCGGGTCGTGCTCGCCTCGGTGAAATGCCAGGCCGCCGACCAGGAGATGTTCCGCCACCTCGGCATCGAGCCGCGGCGCGAGTGCATCGTCGCGCTCAAGAGTTCCGTGCACTTCCGCGCCGACTTCCAGCCGATCGCGCGCGAGGTGCTGGTGGTGCGCGCGCCCGGCCCGGCGCTCGCCGATCCGGCGGAGTTCGCGTGGACGCGGCTGCGGCACGGTGTGCGCCTCGGGCCGCTCGGCCCGGTCTTCGCCGGAGCATAGGTTATTCTGTACCGGTGCCGGTCACCAAGAATATCGTCGACTCGAGCAAGTTCAACGCCGCTGCGAAGCCTCCTTTCGAGCTACGGCTCAAAGACTTCGAACTTTCCATGCAGGACGTTTACGATTTCTTTTTTGACGTCAACACGAATTTGGTCGCTCGCGGGCTGCAGCGATTCGACGATATGGTCAGACCGGCCATGATGTCCGGATTCCTGTCCGACATGCTTACTGCGAGCTTAGCAAAGCACTCGCGAACTCTAACGGAGAACACCTATTTCAATGGGCATCCCGATCTCGTCGTGCGCGGGATCTACCCGGGTAACTCGGTGAGGGCCGGCAAAGATGGGATCGAAATCAAGTCGACCCGCAAACCCGGCGGCGCAGTTGACACCCACGGCGCCCGCGACCAGTGGATGTGCGTTTTCGTTTACTCGGTGGACAACGATACGGAGCCTGCAGTCGATCGGCGGGCTATGGCCTTCACCGAGGTGTACTTGGCGAAGGTAACCGTCAAGGACTTCCGCAAGAACCAGCGCGGTGAACTCGGCACCCGCACGGCAACGCTCGATCGAGACGGAGTGCTGAAGCTACGCGCGAACTGGATCTATAAGACGGATTAGGGCCGGAGTGAAGCGAGCTGCGGAATCGCTCGGCACCCGATCCTAAAGTAGTGATCGTCCTTCTCGACGCCAATGCTTTCGTAGCCCACCGCTTCGGCGGCCGCAAGTGTCGACCCTGACCCGGCGAAAGGATCCAGGATCACGCCTTGACCCAGGGGTAACACTCCCCTTACGACCTGCCGCAGGAACGCTTGAGGCTTCAGACTTGGATGCGGAGCTACCCTACGCTCGGTTGCTCTGGTCGGGCTGGACTCGATGACGTCTCCGAACGGTCTCTCTTTGGATGGTCGTCGAAATCCCCCTGTTCTCCACTTGCGTAGATTGTCCTGAACCCGGCCCTCCAGCGGTTTTCGGAATGCAAGCCACGGTTCCCACATAGAGCGGGGCATCACGCTGACGCTACTGAATTCCTCATGCGCGGCCTTTGGCCGGTCCCCGCCCCGCATCGTCATCACCAATCGGACGATCTCACCACGTCGCTCCAGACCGGCTCGCGCCATCGCCGAGGACACGAGATACGAAAGCAGCGGATTGCTCGCGACAACGACATTCGCCCCTGGGACCAACTTTGGCAGCAGTGCTCTCGCCCAGGCGAAGAAGAACTCTTCAAGTGCACGAATATCCTGTGGCCTCAGCACCGTGAAGCGTGGGAGGGGTGAGCGCTTCGCGCCATCGAAAGACGGCGGAATACGCCAAACGCCGCCCCTCCCGCGGCGGAGCTTGTCCTGCTGCTCTGCGGTGTACTCGAAGAGACCGTAAGGTGGGTCGGTTACTACTGCATGGACGCTGTGATCATCGCGAGATCTCAACCAATCCAGGCAATCACCGTGGATGAGCGTAGCGGTTCGGTATCGGAAGGGCTCGCCGAGCCGCGTAAGAGGCGGTTCATCGAGCGGCAGCGCTCGGGTCAAGTTCTCTTTTAGTATGTATTGCGCACGATCCATCTGCGCAAAGAGTGCGGGGGTGTTAAGTCGCAGGTACGATCGAATGGACGACGCCGGGGTCGGGCCGATCAACTGGGTGACTCCTTCGCGAATCTTCGCTACCGTCGTGGCCTCGTACCTTGGTGAAAGTACTTCCACGATCGCGTCTCGAATCTGACCAGGCTTCCGTCGTAGGTCCATGACCCGATGATAGACGTCTAGACGTCTTTGCGCAACTCTAAATCGAGAACTTCGAGGCGGCATGCCGAGACGTTTTGTCATAGCGCAGATAAAGCACGAGACGAACACTTTCTCGCCGGTCGTGACGCCCCTCGAGTCCTTCGGCCATGGGAAGGGGCCGCTTTACGGTGATGCCGCTATAGCGGCGTTCGCGGGGACCAACTCGCCGTTCGCAGCGTTCCTCGACGTCGCCGCGCGCGAAGGCGCCGAAGTGGTGGCGCCGATCGCCGCCGAATCCTGGCCGTCCAACAAGGCCTCGCGCGCGACGTTCGAGGCGCTGGTGCGGCCGCTCGAAGACGCGGTCCGCCGCGGCTGCGACGCGGTGGCGCTCGACCTCCACGGCGCGATGGTGGTCGAGGGCGCGGACGACGCCGAGGGCGAGATCCTCCGCCGCGTGCGGGCGATCGCGCCGCACGTGCCGGTCGCGGTGACCTTCGACTACCACACGAATCTCTCGCCGGAGACGGTCGCCAACGCGACGATCATCACCGGCTACAAGACCTACCCGCACGTCGACATGTACGAGGCGGGCCGGCTCGCCGGCGAGATCCTCGCGCGGACCCTCCGCGGCGAGATCGAGCCGGTCGTCGCCTGGGGCTGGCTGCCGCTCGTGCCCTCGATCATGCGGCACGCGCCGGAGGACGGGCCCTCGGGCGACATCGTCGGGCTCGCGCGCCAGGCGGAACGCGACGGGCGCGTGCTCGCCGCCACGCTGCTGCCGGCCTTCGCGCACGCGGACACGCCCTTCACCGGCTGCTCCGCGGTCGTCATGGGCGATGCGCGTCGCGGCGGGCGGGCGGCGGCGCAAGGCGTCTGCGACGCGATGCTGAAGATCGCCTGGGATCGCCGGGACGAATACGTGTTCCGCCCGCAGCCGCTCGCCGGATCGGTTGCGCGCGCGCACGAGCTCGGCCAGCACAATCCCGCCGGCCCGGTGCTGCTGATCGACCACTGCGACAACTGCGGCTCCGGCGGCGCGCAGGACGTGATGAAGGTCGTCGCCGAGATCCTCGGGCAGGGACTCGACGACGTCGCGATCGCCCCGATCCGCGATCCCGGCGCGGTGGCGCGGATGGTCGAGGCCGGGATCGGGGCAAACGTCACGCTCGCGCTCGGCGGCAAGACCGACATGCCGTCGATCGGCCTCGCCGGCCGGCCGCTCGAGGTGTCGGGCCGCGTGGCCGCGATCACCGACGGCGAGGTCGTCTTCACCGGCCCGATGTACACCGGCGTCAAGTCGCACCTCGGCCGCACCGCCGTGCTCGACACCGCTCGCGCGCGGATCGTCGTCACCGAGCGCCACCACGAGCCGTTCGACCTCGTGGTGTTCCGCCACTGCGGGATCGAGCCGACGAAAGCGCGCTACATCATGCTGAAGTCGCGCATCCACTACCGGGCCGGGTTCCAGCCGATCGCCTCCCACATCGTCGAGTGCCAGGGGGAGGGCGTCACCAACGCCGACCTGTCGGTGTATCGCTACGAGAAGCTGAAGCGGCCGATCTACCCCCTCGATCCGCTGTAGCTTTCGGTACCATCGGAGCCCGGCAAGGAGGATCGGACGATGAGCACGAAGCCCCGCAGGAAACCCGAGGAGCTGCGCAGCCACCGCTGGTACGGCGTCAACGACCTGCGCTCGTTCGGTCACCGCTCGCGCACCGCCCAGATGGGCTACTCGCGCACCGACTACGCCGGCAAGCCGGTGATCGCGATCCTCAACACCTGGAGCGACATCAATTCCTGCCACAGCCACTTCCGCCAGCGCGCCGAGGAGGTGAAGCGCGGCGTCTGGCAGGCGGGCGGCTTCCCGGTCGAGATGCCGGCGCTCTCGCTCGCCGAGCCGTTCCAGAAGCCGACCACCATGCTCTACCGCAATCTCCTCGCGATGGAGACCGAGGAGCTCCTGCGCAGCTACCCGGCCGACGGTGCCGTGCTGATGGGCGGCTGCGACAAGACGACGCCCGCGCTCGTCATGGGCGCGCTGTCGATGAACCTGCCGGCGATCTTCGTGCCCGCCGGCCCGATGCTGCGCGGCGACTTCAAGGGCCGCTTCCTCGGCAGCGGCTCGGACACCTGGAAGTACAGGGCGGAGCTGCGCGCGGGCACCATCACCGAGGACGAGTGGCGCGGCGTCGAGGACGGCATCGCGCGCTCGCCCGGCCACTGCATGACGATGGGCACCGCCTCGACGATGACGAGCGCGGCCGAGGCGATGGGGCTCACGCTGCCCGGCGCCGCCTCGATCCCCGCGCCCGACTCGCGCCACGCCCAGATGGCGAGCGCCTCCGGCCGGCGGATCGTCGAGATGGTCTGGACCGACCTGCGCGTGCGCGACGTGGTCGACGCCCGCGCGATCGACAACGCGGTCGCCGCGGTGCTCGCGATCGGCGGCTCGACCAACGCGATCGTGCACCTGATCGCGGTGGCGCGCCGCGCCGGGGTGGCGCTCGACCTCGAGCGCTTCGACGCGCTCGCCCGGCGCACGCCGGTGCTCGCGAACATCCGGCCCTCGGGCAAGTACCTGATGGAGGACTTCTACTACGCCGGGGGGCTGCGCGGACTGCTCGCGCGGCTCGCCGACCTCCTCGACCGCTCGGCGCTCACCGTCAACGGCCGCACCCTGGGCGAGAACATCGAAGGCGCGGAGGTGTACGACGACGACGTGATCCGCCCGCGCGCGAGCCCGCTCGTCGAGCGTGACGGGCTCGCGGTGCTGCGCGGCAACCTCGCGCCCGACGGCGCGGTGATCAAGCCGGCGGCGATGGAGGCGCACCTGCAGCGCCACACCGGCCGCGCGGCGGTGTTCCGCGACTACAACGACATGGCGGCGCGGATCGACGACCCGGCGCTCGCCGTCGACAAGGATTCGGTGATCGTGCTGCAGAGCGCCGGCCCGCAGGGCGCACCCGGCTTCCCGGAGTGGGGCCAGCTCCCGATCCCGAAGAAGCTGCTGCAGCAGGGGGTGCGCGACATGGTGCGGATCTCGGACGCGCGCATGAGCGGCACGAGCTACGGCGCGTGCGTACTCCACGTCGCGCCCGAGTCGCACATCGGCGGCCCGCTCGCGCTGGTGCGCGACGGCGACCCGATCGAGCTCGACGTCCCCGGGCGGCGGCTGACGCTCAAGGTCGACGACGCGGAGCTCGCGCGCCGCCGCGCGGCCTGGACGCCGCCGAAGCAGCACTACACGCGCGGCTTCGGGACGCTCTACCTCAAGCACGTGACGCAGGCGAACGAGGGCTGCGACTTCGACTTCCTCGAAGCGGGCGCGGCGACGCCCGACCCCGAGATCCACTAGGCCCGGCATGTCGCCCGAAACGCTCGCGCGCCTGCGCCGGACGAGCACCGCGACGCTCACCACCCAGCTCTTCAAGCGCGGCTTCCGCAACGTCTTCGTGCAGGGCGTGCGGCGCCTGACCTCGCCCTCCGGCGGCAACCTCGTCGGCCCGGCGTTCACCCTGCGCAACATCCCCGCGCGCGAGGACCTCGACCAGGTGAGCGCGTTCGAGAACCCGGAGCACCCGCAGCGCAAGGCGATCGAGATCGTCCCGCCCGGTCACGTGCTGGTGATCGACGCGCGCGGCGAGCGGCGCACCGCCTCGGGCGGGCAGATCCTGACCACGCGGCTCAAGGTGCGCGGCGTCGCGGGCCTCGTCTCCGACGGCCCGCTGCGCGACAGCGCCGAGATCGCGCAGCTCGACTTCCCGGTGTTCTGCGCCGGCGGGAGCGCGCCGCTCAACCTGGTCCATCACCACGCGACCGACCTGAACGTTCCGATCGGCTGCGGCGGAGTCGCGGTCTATCCGGGCGACGTGATCGTCGGCGACGCGGAAGGGGTGGTGGTGATCCCCGCCCACCTCGCCGACGAGGTGGCGGCCGACGGCGCGGCGCAGGAGGAGCTCGAAGCGTTCCTGCTCGAGCGGGTGCGGAGCGGCGCTGCGCTCCCCGGAACCTATCCGCCGAACGCCGCGACGCGCGCCGCGTTCGAGGCCTGGCGGAAGGAGCGCGGCTGACGCGGGCGGCCCGGCCCGCGCCCGCTCACTCCGCCGTGACGTTCGCCGCGCGCACGACCACCGCCCACTTCGCGACCTCGTCGCGCAGGTGCCGGTCGGCGGCCTCCGGCGTATTGCCGACGATCTCCGACCCCGTGTCGACGAGGCGCTGCCGCACGTCGGGGAGCGCGAGCGCCTTGAGGGTCTCGGCGTTCAGCTTCGCCACGACGTCCTTCGGCGTCCCGGCGGGCGCAACGAATCCGAACCACGCGACGGTCTCGAAGTCGCGCACGCCCGCTTCCTGGATGCTCGGCACGTCCGGGAGCAACGGGTGGCGCTGCGCGCTCGACACCGCGAGCGCGCGCACCTTGCCCGACTTCACGAGCGGCATCAGCGCGACGATGTTGTCGAACATGATCTGGATCTGGCCGCCCATCAGGTCGACGTGCGCGGGCCCCGAGCCCTTGTACGGGACATGGATCATCTGGACGCCGGTGTCGAGCTTGAACTTCTCGCCGGTGAGGTGGTGCGAGGTGCCGACGCCGGCCGAGCCGAAGTTCACCTTGCTCGGGTTCGCGCGCGCGTAGGCGACGAGGTCGCCGATCGTGCGCGGCGGGAAGTTGAGGTTCGCCGCGAGGAGGAGCGGCGAGTGCGAGACGACCGTGATCGAGGCGAAGTCCTTCGCGGTGTCGTACCTGAGGTTGCGGAAGACGCTCGCGCTCACCGGCAGCGCCGCGGTGGAGACGAGCAGCGTGTAGCCGTCGGGCGGCGCCTTCGCCACCGTTTCCGCGCCGATCGTGCCGCCCGCCCCGGTGCGGTTCTCCACCACGAACGGCTGGCCGGTCGCGGCGGTCAGCTTCTCCGCGAACATGCGCCCGACGATGTCGGAGGTGGTGCCGGGGGCGAACGCGACGATCACCCGCACCGGCTTCGACGGATAGGCCGGCGCCTGGGCGAGCGCGGGCGCCGCCGCGGCGGCGAGGACGAGGACGGCGGCGAGACGGGCAGACACTGCAAACCTCCGCGAGACCGGGGCCGGCGGCACTATACAACGCGGCCAGAGTACACTCCCCGCCCGCGATGCCCACGACCCCCTACAACCTGCTGGTCGACGTCGGCAACACCTTCGTCAAGTGGGGCCGCTACCGCGCCTCCGGCGAAGGCTCCGCGGCGGACGCCTGCCTCGAGTCCGGCCATGCGCTGCTCGCGGAGATCCCCGAGTTTGCGGCGGACTGGCGCAAGCTCCGCCCGCCGCGGCGCGTCGTCATCTCCAACGTCGCCGGCACGCGCGCGCGCTCGACGATGATCCGCGCGCTCGAGGTGTGGCCGGACTCGCCGGCGCCCCTCTGGCTCGTCGCGCAGCCGGAGCAGTGCGGCGTGAAGAACGGCTACCGCAACCCGGCGCAGCTCGGATCCGACCGCTGGGCGGCGATGATCGGCGCGCGCGCGCTCACCGGCGGCGCGCCGACGCTCGTCGTCGTGTGCGGCACCGCGACGACGATCGACTTCGTCGCCGCCGGCGGCGAGTTCACCGGCGGGGTCATCCTGCCCGGAGTCGGCCTGATGATCCGCACGCTCCACGAGGGCACCGCGGCGCTTCCGGATGCCGACGGGCAGTTCACCGAGAATCCGCAGCAGACGGTGGATGCGATCGTCACCGGGTGCCAGCACGCGCTCGCCGGCGCGGTGGAGCGGCTCTACCGCCAGCACGCCGCCGCGCAGCCCGCGCTCGTGTGCCTCCTCTCCGGCGGCGGCGCGAAGGCGCTCGCGCCGCGGCTCGGCGTGCCGTTCCGCCTGCACGAGAACCTCGTGCTCGAGGGCCTGCACCGCATCGCGCGGACGCTGGATGGACCCGGCTGACTGGGCCGGCCGGCGGCGGGCCCGGCCCGCCGTGCTAGCATGCCCCGTCGTTCCCCCGCGTCCTTTCCCGGCCTCGTGCACAGCTCGAGCTTCGCCGTTCTCAGGCAACTCGCCGACGGACGGCTGCGATCGGGCGCGGCGCTCGCCGCCGCGGCCGGCCTCACGCGCGCGGGGGTCGCGCCGGCGCTGCGGGATCTCGCGGCACACGGACTCGCGTTCGAGACGGTCCGCGGCCGCGGCTATCGCCTCGCCCGACCCTTCGACTCGCTCGACGCGGCGGCGATCCGCGCCGCGCTCGCCGCACCGACGCTCCGGCCCGAGCTCGTCGACGAATGCGAGTCGACCAACGCGCTCCTCGCCGGGCGCGCCGCCGCGGGTGCGCCCTCCGGCACGGCGCTCCTCTGCGAGCTGCAGCGCGCGGGGCGCGGGCGGCGCGGCGCCGGCTGGTACTCGGGCCTCGGCTCGAGCCTCACGCTGTCCGTGCTGTGGCGGTTCGAGCGTAGCGCCGCGGGCTTGAGCGGGCTGCCGCTCGCGATCGGCGTGGCGTGCGCGCGTGCGCTCGAGTCGCTCGGCGCGAGCGACGTCGCGCTGAAGTGGCCGAACGACATCGTGCGGGCGGGCGGCAAGCTCGGCGGCATCCTGGTCGAGGTCTCCGGCTCCCCGCACGCGGCGGCGGTGATCGGGGTCGGCATCAACGTGCGGCTGCCCGCGGGAGCGGCGCGCGCGATCGGCCGGCCGGTCGCCGACCTCGGCGGCGCGGTGCCGCGCAACGCGCTCGCGGCGCGGGTGCTCGACGAAGTCGCCGGCGCGGCCGCGGCGTTCGAGCGCGACGGATTCGGCGCCTTCCGGACCGAGTGGCTGCGCCGGCACGCGTGGCAGGGCCGGCGCGTGCGCGTGCTCGCGCCGGCGCAGCGGACCGTCGACGGCGTCGCCGCCGGCGTCGCCGAGGACGGCGCGCTGATCGTCGAGACGCCGGACGGCCCCGAGCGGTTCCACGCCGCGGAGGTCAGCCTCCGGCTGGCCGCATGAGGATCCTCTTCTTCTTTCTCGTGTTCGCGAACGTGGTGTTCTTCGCCTACCGCTTCTACGTCACCGGCTACGCCGGGCGCGACACCGACCCGATCGGCCAGCAGATCCAGCCCGAGCGGATCCGGATCGTCGCGCCCGAGGAGCTCGCGCGGGTCGCCGCCTCCCGGCGCGGCGTCGCGTGCATCGAGCTCGGCCCGGTGCCGGCCGCCGAGGCGGCGCGCGCCGAGGAAGCGGTCGGCGGACTGGCGGGCGGGCTGAAGGTTTCCCAGCGCCGGGCCGACGAGGCGACCCGCTGGTGGGTGTACATTCCGCCGCTCCCGACGCGGGCGGCGGCCAACCTGCGCATCGCCGAGCTGAAGAAGCAGGGGGTCGACGACTCGTCGCTCAACAGCGACGACGCGGTGTGGCGGAACGCCATCTCGCTCGGCGTCTTCAGCTCGGAGGACGCCGCGAACCGGCGCGTCGAGGAGCTCAAGCGACGGGGCGTCCGCGGCGCGCAGCTCGCCCCGCGCGAGGGCCGCGGCGCGCGGGTCTACGTGCAGCTCCGCGACGCGCCCGACCCGGTGCGGATGCGCTTCGTCGAGCTGAAGGACGGATTTCCGGGCGCCGACGTGCGCGAGTGCCCCGGCGGCTGATCGAGGAAAGAGGAGACGATGAACGGTCCACCACGCCACCGCGTCGACGACCGGCCGACGCTGGTCGCGTTCCTGCGCGCGGTTTCGTTCGCGACCGCCGCGCTCATGCGCGGGTGCCACCGGTGAGCGAGTCCCTCGCAGCGCCCTACGCGATCGTCGACGCGGGCGATCCGCCGCGGCTCGAGGACGTCCGGCGGCTCTTCCGCGACTACGCCGAGTGGATCGGCGTCGACCTCGGCTTCCAGGACTTCGAGCAGGAGCTCGCGACGCTTCCCGGCAAGTACGCGCCGCCGGCCGGGCGGCTGCTGCTCCTCGTGCGAGGCGACGAGGCGGTCGGGTGCATCGCGCTGCGGCGGTTCGACAAGAACTCGGGGGAGGTCAAGCGCCTCTTCGTGCGGCCGGCGGAGCGGGGGCGCGGCCTGGGCAAGGCGCTCGCGGCCGCAGTCGTCGGGGCCGCGCGCACGATCGGCTACCGCCGCCTGATGCTCGACACGCTCGAACCGATGGTGGAAGCGCGCGAGCTGTACCGTTCGTTCGGCTTCAGCGAGATCCCGGCCTACTACTCGAACCCGCTGCCGGGGGCGATCTACATGGAGCTGAAGCTCTAACCGGCGCCGCGGATCCGCGCGAGGAGGGCGGTGGTCGAGCGCTCGTGCTCGAACGGGATCGAGTGCACCGCGCCGCCCCAGCTCCTCACCTCGCGCGCGCCGACGATTCGCTCCGGCTTCCAGTCGCCGCCCTTGACGAGCACCTCGGGCCGGCAGGCGAGGACGAGCGCGAGCGGCGTGTCCTCGTCGAACTCTGCGACCAGGCTCACTGCCTCGAGCGCGGCGAGCACCGCCATGCGGTCGGGAAGCGCGTTCACCGGCCGGTCGTCGCCCTTGCCGAGGCGCTTCGCCGACGCGTCCGAATTCACGCCGACGACGAGGCTCGCGCCGAGTGAGCGCGCGCGCGCGAGGTAGGTGACGTGACCGCGGTGCAGGACGTCGAACACGCCGTTGGTGAACACGAGCGGCCGCGCGAGCGCGCCTGCCCGGGCCGCGAACGCGTCCCGCGCGCAGACCTTCGCCTCGAACGCCGGTGCGATCACTTCCAGTGCGCCGGCCAGGTCGGCCGGAAGAAGGGCAGCCGCTCGACGTTCTGCATCCAGCCCGCGACCGGCGCCGGGATCCGCTCGCGCAGGCCGAGGTCCGGCTTCTTCTTCTCGCAGCGGAGCGCGAACGCGAGCATCGGATAGAGCGTGAAGTCGGCGGCGGAGAGCGGGCCGGCGAGGAAGTCGCCGCGGAGCGCGCTCGCCCAGCGCCCGAGCTCCGCCGCCAGCTCGTCGCGCGCCTGCAGGATCCGCTCGGCGTCCCACTCGGCCTGCTTCGTGAAGAGGACGCGCTGCCCGAGCCGGTTCATGAGCGGCACGACGTAGTTGTCGGCCTCGCACACGAGCCGCCGCACGAGCGCGCGGTCGCCCGCTGCGCCCGGGAAGAGCCGCTCGCCGGAGTCGGGATACGCCTCGTCGAGGTACTCGACGATCGCGGCGGACTCGTACAGGCGCAGATCCCCGTCGACGATCGTCGGCACCTTGCCGCGCGGGTTGAGCGCGAGGTATTCGGGCTTCTTCAGGTCGCCGTCGGTGAACGAGAGCACCCTGCGCTCGTGCGGGACGCTCTTGTGCTCGAGCGCGAGCCACACGCGCCAGGCGTAGGGCGACCCGGCGCCGTAGTAGAAGGTGAATGCCAAGGACGGCTCCCGCGGTGGACGGACGCGGGCAGTGTAGCGTCGATCGCGCGGGCGCGGAACGGTCCGGGCGCGTGACGGGGCGTCAGGCCGCCCTGAGCTTGGCTCCGGCCGGCGCGGCGTGCGCCCGGGCGAGCTCCTTGCGGTAGCGGTTGAGGTCCTGCACCGAGCCGATGGCGCGGTGGAAGAGCACCGAGAGGTTGCGCAGGATCGCCTGCACCACCTTCGATTCCCACGCCTTGTCGAAGCGGATCTGCTCGTCGAGCCAGCGCTCGAGCCAGGCCGGGTCGGGCAGCTTCGACTGCACGGTGTCGTGCGGAAAGAGATCGCGGTTGACGTGCAGGTTGGTCGGGTGCAGCGCCTTGCCGGTCCGGCCGGGGCTCGCCATCAGCATGCCGATCTTCGCGAACGCGGCGCGCGCCTCGTCCCCCCACTGCGCGATGGCGCGCTTCATGTACATGCGGTAGGCGCCGCCGTGCCGCGCCTCGTCCTGCGAGATGAGGCCGTAGATCGCCTTGATCACCGGCTCCGTGTGCCACTGCGCCGCGCAGCGGTACCACTGGTTGAGGCGGAGCTCGCCGCAGAAGTGCAGCATCAGCGTCTCGAGCGGCGGCGCCGGGTCGAAGCGGAAGCGCACCGCGTGCAGCTCGGCCTCGGTCGGCGCGAGCTCCGGCCGGAAGCGCTTCAGGTACTCGATCAGCACGAGCGAGTGCTTCTGCTCCTCGTAGAACCACACCGACACGAACGCCGAGAAGTCGCTGTCGTGGAGGTTGTCGCGCAGGAACATCTCGGTCGCGGGCAGCGCCGACCACTCGGTGATCGCGTTCATCTTGATCGTGCGCGCCTGCTCGTCGGAGAGCCGCGCGCCGTCGAACCGGGCCCACGGCACGTCGCGCTCGAGGCTCCAGCGCAGCCGCTCGAGCGATTTGAAGATCTCGGGGTAGAGCATCTTGAGAGCCATGCCGCCGGCAAGTGTAGCAGAGCGAAATTGCCGCGATCGCGCGGCGGAGCGCGCGCCGGCCGGCCCCGGGATCATCCGTTTGCGCGGGTCGGCCGTAGTGGAACCGGGGCGCCTTACCGCCCTGCGGGGAGGCCGGTGTGCAAAGGACGCTGCGGGTGCGGAGGCTGCGGAACCATGCCGGCGCGCGGCCCGCGAACGAGCCGTCAACCGGGCGCGTGTGCCGCGCGCCAGCGCGCCACTGCGGGCGGGATGTCGGCGAGCTCCGGCAGCGCGGCGACGCCGGCGACCGCGCGGCGCACGAGGCCGGGGTTGGTGCCGCCGGCCCAGATCTCCACGCCGCGGGGGAGCTTCGTGCGCAGCTCCTCGAGCCCCGCGGTCGCGACGTTGACGGGGTACGAGAGGCTGAACGACAGCGCGACGACGTCGGCACGCTCGCTCGCCGCTGCGGCGACGATGTCGTAGATCGGCGTGTGCGTGCCGAGCGCGAGGCAGGACGCGCCCTCGAGCGCGAGCATCCCCTCGGCCATCAGGAGCCCGAGCCCGTGCAGCTCGTTCGGAAAGGTCGTCAGCAGCACGCGCGGCCGCCGGCCCCGCTGCGGCAGCGTCGCGATCGCGCCGCGCAGCACCCCCTGCAGGGTCTCGGTGAAGAGATGCTCCTCGAACACCTCGAGGCCGCCGCGCATCCAGCTCTCGCCCACCGCCCGGGTGAGCGGTCCGACGGTCGCCACCAGGAAGTGCGCGAGGCCCTGCCGCATGAGCGCCTGCCCGAGCTCGCGCCGCAGCTCGGCCGCCCGGTGCGTCCGGATCAGCTCGACGAGGCCGTCCTGCGCCGGGTCGGCGGGCGCCTCGGGCGCGGCGGGGACCTGCTCGATCAGCCGGATCAGCTCGCCCATGGATTGGCCGATGATCTTGCCCGGCCGGTGGCCGCGGTCGATCAACCGCTTGAGCGCGCGCAGCTTTTCGACCTGGGCCCGGGTGTAGCCGCGCTCGCCGTTGCCGTCGCGCTCGGGCAGCGGATAGCTGTACCGCCGCTCCCAGACGCGGAGCGTGTCCTTTGTGAGGCCCGTGTCGCGCTCCACCGCGCTGATCGACAGCAGCGGGGGCTGGTCGGTGTCCGCTTCCGAGCTCATAGGACCTGGAATTGTCCTGGACAAACTGTTGACATCGTGCCACGGCATCCGTAGATTCGCAAGGAATCCCGCAGCCATGACCAAGACAAACTTGCTTCAGCGGCTCGCCTTGGGCCTGCTACTCGGCGGTGTCCTGCCGGGTTTTCTCCCGGGTGCGCTCGCGGCCCCGACGGCCGGCGGCGGAGCATGCCCCGCGCTTCTCGACCACAAGCTCGCGAACCTGCAGGACGAGCCGGTATCGCTCTGCGACTTCCGCGGCAAGGTCCTGCTCGTCGTGAACACCGCGAGCGAGTGCGGCTACACGCCGCAGTACGAAGGACTGGAGAAGCTGTACCGCCGCTATCGCGATCGCGGCCTCGTCGTGCTCGGCTTCCCCGCCAACGACTTCGGCGCTCAGGAGCCCGGGTCGAACCAGGCGATCGCGACGTTCTGCCAGGTGAACTACGGCGTCACCTTCCCGCTGTTCGCGAAGACCTCGGTCCGCGGCGCCGGCGCGAACCCGGTGTTCCGCGAGCTCGCCGCGAAGACCGGTGCGGCGCCGCGCTGGAACTTCCACAAGTACCTGGTCGATCGCGACGGCGTCCCGGTGGCGTCGTTCGCGACCCAGGTCGAGCCGCTCGACCCGAAGCTCACCCGCGAGATCGAACGCCTCCTCGCGCGCTAGCGCGGGCGCGGGCGACAGACCCATGCGGATCGCGGTCGTCGGCGGCGGCATTGCGGGGCTCGCGGCGACGTGGCTCCTCACCGGCCGCCATCGGGTGACGCTCTTCGAGGCGGGCGGGCACCTCGGCGGCCACACGAACACCGTCGACGTCACGCTCGAAGGCGCGACGCACCCGGTCGACACCGGGTTCCTCGTCTTCAACCGCCGGACCTACCCGAACTTTTGCGCGCTCCTCGCGCACCTCGGCGTCGAGCCCGTCGCGAGCGAGATGTCGTTCGCGGTCAGCTTCGTCGATCGCGACCTCGAGTGGGCCGGCGCGAACCTCGGCACGGTCTTCGCGCAGAAGCGCAATCTCGCTCGCCCCGCGTTCTGGGGGATGCTCGCCGACATCCTGCGGTTCAACCGCGCCGCGACCGCCCTCGCGCGGGCCGGCGCCGATGGCGGGGCCTCGCTCGGCGAGTTCCTCGACCGGGGCGGCTACGGCGCCTCGTTTCGCGACTGGTATCTCCTGCCGATGGCGGCGGCGATCTGGTCGTGCCCGGCGCGTGCGATGCTCGACTACCCGGCGGCCCGCTTCGCCGCGTTCTGCCGCAACCACGGGTTGCTCGAGATCGAGGGCCGGCCGCGGTGGCTCACCGTCCGCGGCGGCGGCCGCGAGTACGTGCGCCGGCTCGCCGCGGGGATTCCCGACATCCGGCTCGGGTGCCCGGTGCGGAGCGTCGACGGCATACCGGGCACGTTCCGGGTCGCGACCCATGCCGCCGCCGAGGTCTTCGACCAGGTGGTGCTCGCCTGCCACAGCGACCAGGCGCTCGGCCTGCTCGCGCACCCGACCGCCGACGAGCGCGGCGTGCTCGGCGCGCTGCGCTACGCGCCGAACCGCGCCGTGCTCCACACCGACGCCCGCCTGCTGCCGCGCCGCCGCACGCTCTGGTCGTCGTGGAACCATCTCGCGACCACGGGCGACGGCGAGCGACCGGTCGGCGTGTCGTATCTGATCAACCGGCTGCAGCCGCTGCCGTTCCGCACGCCGGTGATCGTGACGCTCAACCCGCCGGTCGAGCCGGCGCCGGAGCGCGTGCTCGCGGCGTTCGACTACGCGCACCCGCTCTTCGACCGCGCCGCGGTCGCGGCGCAGCGCCGGCTCGGCACGATCCAGGGCCGGCGCGGGCTGTGGTTCTGCGGGGCCTGGGCCGGGCACGGCTTCCACGAGGACGGGCTGAGAGCAGCGATGCGCGTGGCCAACGCGCTCGGCTGCTACGCGCCGTGGCAGCGCGGGGTCGCCCCGCTTCCCGACGAGGCGCAGGCCGATCTCGCCGACCGCGTGCGCGCGGCGGCAGGGGAAGAGGGGCAGTGGCCGTGACGCCCGCGACCGCGCCGCAGCTCTACCTCGGGCGGGTGATGCACCGGCGCCTCCGCCCGGCCGCCAACCGGTTCGTGTACCGCGTGTTCTTCCTCGCCATTCCGCTCGCGCGCGTCGAATCGCTCGACAACCGCTGGTTCGGCGTCAACCGCCCGAACCTCTTCAGCTTCCGGTTCGCCGACTACGGCGCGCGCGACGGCTCGCACCCCCTCGACTGGATCCGCGGGCTCCTCGCGCGCGAGGGCCTCGCCGCCGCCGACGGCGAGGTGTGGCTGCAGACTTTCCCGCGCGTGCTCGGCTACGTGTTCAACCCGGTGAGCTTCTGGTTCTGCCACGACCGCGACGGGCGCTTGCGCGCGATCCTCGCCGAGGTGGCGAACACCTTCGGCGAGCGGCACGGCTACCTCCTCGCCCATCCCGACGCGCGGCCGATCCTGCCCGAGGACACGCTCGCCGCGCGGAAGCACTTCCACGTCTCGCCGTTCTGCCCGGTCGCCGGCGGCTATCGCTTCCGGTTCGTGCGGCGCGAAGGCCGCGCACTCGCGCGGATCGACTATCACGACGACGCGGGCGACCTCCTCCACACCAGCATCTCGGGCGAGGCGGTGCCGTATTCGGCCGCGGCGCTGCTGCGCGCCTTCGCCTCGCACCCGTGGATGACGGCCGCGGTGATCGCGCGCATCCACTGGCAGGCGGCGAAGCTCTGGGCGAAGCGCGTGCCGTTCTTCGCCAAGCCCGCACCGCCGGGCGCCGGGGTGAGCCGGTGAGCGGCCGCGAGAGCTTCGCCCCGGCCGGCGGCGCCCGCCGCCCGCTCGCCGCGCGCATCGCGCTCGGCGTGCTCGAGCGCCTCGCGCACGGCTCGCTCGAGGTGGTGCTCCCCGACGGCGGCCGCGAGAGCTTCGGGGAGGGCGCTCCGGCGGCGAGCCTCGAGGTCGCCGACTGGTCGGTGTTCGCCGCGGTGCTGCGCAAGGGCGACGTCGGGTTCGCGGCGAGCTGGATCGAGGGGCGCTGGCACACGGGCGACCTCGCCGGTCTCCTCGCGCTCTTCGCCGCGAACCGCGACGCGGTCGAGCGCGCGGTCTACGGCGGCTTCTGGGGCGGCCTCGCGAGCCGGCTCCGCCATCTCGCCCACGCCAACACCCGCCGCGGCAGCCGCCGCAACATCGCCGCGCACTACGATCTCGGCAACGAGTTCTACGCGCTCTGGCTCGACCGCTCGATGACCTACTCGGCGGCGCTCTTCGCGGGCGACGCTTCCCTCCCGCTCGAGGCCGCGCAGGCGCGCAAGCTCGGGCGGGCGCTCGAGCGCCTCGCGCCGCGGCCGGGCGCGCACGTGCTCGAGATCGGCTGCGGCTGGGGCTCGTTCGCCGAGCTCGCCGCGCGCGAGTCCGCCGCCCGCGTCACCGGCCTCACGCTGTCGCCTGCGCAGGCCCGCTACGCGCGCGAGCGCCTGCGCGCCGCCGGCCTCGGCGACCGCGCCGCGATCGAGCTCCGCGACTACCGCGACGAGCGCGGCCGCTACGACCACGTGGTCTCGATCGAGATGTTCGAGGCGGTGGGCGAGCGCTACTGGCCGAGGTACTTCGACACGCTGGCGCGCACGCTCGCGCCCGGGGGAACGGCGGTGGTGCAGACGATCACGATCGCCGAGCGGCTCTTCGAGCGCTATCGCGCGGGCACCGACTTCATCCAGCAGTACGTCTTCCCGGGCGGGATGCTGCCTTCGCCGTCCCGCTTTCGCGCCGCGGCGCAGGCCGCGGGCCTCGTGGTGCGCGCGGAGCACGCGTTCGGCGCCGACTACGCCGAGACCCTGCGCCGCTGGCGGCAGGCGTTCCTCGAGCGGCTGCCCGCGGTGCGCGCGCTCGGCTACGACGAGCGCTTCGTCCGCACCTGGGACTTCTACCTCGCCTACTGCCAGGCGGCGTTCGCGACCCGATGCACCGACGTCGTCCAGTTCGAGCTGGCGCGGCCGGCGCGCTGATGCCCGCGGCGGCGGTTGCCGCCGCATCGACGCTCCGGGCGGCGATTGCCGCCGCATCGACGCTCCGGGCGGCGATTGCCGCCGCATCGACGCTCCGGGCGGCGGTTGCCGCCGCATCGACGCTCCGGGCGGCGGTTGCCGCCGCATCGACGCTCCGGGCGGCGGTTGCCGCCGCATCGACGCTCCGGGCGGCGGTTG
>Ga0187893_10002016_pt1 | contig 46045 bp, 50 predicted proteins | sample MA1701074metaG_FD_139574 | JGI IMG/M metagenome (GOLD analysis project Ga0187893, IMG submission 139574) | White microbial mat communities from a basaltic lava cave in the Kipuka Kanohina Cave System on the Island of Hawaii, USA - MA170107-4 metaG ... | reverse complement strand
TCGGCGGCAGACGATGCGGCGCCGGCGCCCGCGCTGCGCGCCGCTGCCAGGCTTTGCGGCGAGATGTCGAACGCGCGCACGCTGTAGCCCAGCGAAAGCAGCCGCTTCGCCATGGGCAGGCCCATCAGGCCGACGCCGACGTAACCGATGTTCGCCTTGCTGGTCATGTTCGCTCCATATCGTAGATGCGGATCGCATTGTCGTGGAAAAACGCGCGCTGTTCGTCAACGCGAAAGTCGCGCACGATATCCCGCATGCCGGTGACGATCGCATCGAAGCTCGCGCACAGCCCGTCGACCGGGAAATTGCTCGCGAACATCGAGCGCTCGACGCCGAAGATGCCGATCGCGGCGAGCACGATCTCGCGATTGGCTTGCGCGGTCCAAGCCTGGCCGGGCACGCCGAGCCCCGAGACTTTGAGCGCAGTGTTCGGGGAGGCAGCGAACGCCTGGAGAGCTCTTTTCCAATCCGCGATGCCCGCGCGGCTGCGATCCGCGGGCAAGCCGGTGTGATTGAGGACGATGCGTGCGTCGGGGAAGTCGCGAGCGAGCTGCGCCGCCTCCGCCAGTTGCGTCCACGGCGCCTGCAGGTCGAAGCGCAAGCCGCGGCCGCTTAGCTGCGCGAAGCCGGAGCGCCAGCGCGCCTCGGCCATCTGGCCCGGGCGCGGCTTGTGCCGGACGCCGCGTACGAAATCGAATCGCGCCAATGCCGCGAGCGTCGCGCCGATGTCCGCATGGTCGAGCCAGGCCTGGGCCACCGCGACCGTGGGCAGCCCGGTTTCATGCCGCAGCCGTTCCGCGTACCGTATTTCTCCGATCGGGTCGCGCGGATCCCACTCCGTTTCCACGTAGACGGTTTTCGCCACCTGGTGGGGCCGCGCGTCGCTGAGATAATCCGCGGGCAGATAGGGCCGGCGCAGCGCCGCGTAATCGCCGTAGCGAAACGGCACCGGCGGCTGGTCGCAGAGCCAGGGGTGGTAGTTGATGCGCGGGTCCCAGAAATGCTGGTGCGCATCGACGATCGGGAACGGGGCGAGCATGCGACGCAATCGTAGCGCGACCTGCGCGCTATGATCGCGGTCGTCTCAGGGCAAGGGGGGCAAATGGGTGAATCGTCTGGCGTGCGTCCGAGCGCGATCAGGCAGCGCGTGCTGGCCGGCGACAAGGTACTTGGCGCGATGGTGTTCGAGTTCTTCGTTCCGGGGACGCCGCAGATCCTGAAAGCGGCGGCCTGCGAGTTCGCGCTCTTCGATATGGAGCACGCGGGACTGGGGTTCGAGACGCTGAAGATGCTGGCGGCGGGTTGCCGCGGCATCGGCATCGAGCCGCTCGTGCGCGTGCCGCGCAGCGAATACCACTTTCTTGCCCGCGCGCTCGATATCGGGATGCACGGAGTGATGGTGCCGATGGTCGAGAGCGCCGAGGAAGCGCGCCGCATCGTCGAGGCGACGCACTATCCGCCGCAGGGCAGGCGCGGCGCCGCGTTCGGCTTCGCGCAGGACGATTATTCGGGCGGCGACGTCAAGGCCAAGGTGGCGGCGATCAATGCGCGCACGCTGGTGATTGCGCAGATCGAATCCGAGCGCGGCATGGCCGAACTGGAGGGCATCGCCGCGACGCCGGGGATCGATGTCCTCTGGCTCGGCCATTTCGACCTGACGAATTTCCTCGGCATTCCGGGCGAGTTCGCCTCGCCGAAGTACCTCGATGCGGTGCGCGCCGTCGTCGCCACCGCGCGCCGGCATGGCAAGGGCCTCGGCTTCATGGCGGCCGACGCCGACTGGGCCAGGAAGTACCGCGAATTCGGCTTCAACATGATCGCCGCCGGCCTCGACTCGTCGCTGCTGCAATCTGCGATCCGCGCCACGCTGAAAGGGGCGCGATGAAATTCAAACTCGGCATCGTGCGTGACGTCTTGAACGCGGCGGGGGAGCCGTCGTTTGGCAAACCGGCGCTCGAGGTCCTCAAGCGCAATCCGGCGCTCGCCTGGGAGTACACGGCTGCCGCGGTCAGGGAGATCACGCCGGACCTGGCGGCGCAATACGATGCGCTCTACGTGAACTCTTCGCGCGTCAGCGCCGCCACCGTAGCGCGCGGCGACTGCCGCCTGCGCATCGTCGCGCGCCATGGCGTGGGCTACGACTCGGTCGATGTCCGCGCGCTGAGCGCGAAGGGAATCCTGCTCACGAATACGCCTCTCGCGGTGCGCCGGCCGGTCGCGGTCGCGACCCTCACGCTGCTGTTCGCCCTCGCCGGGCGTCTCTTCGCCAAGGATCGCATCACGCGCGCCGGCCGCTGGCTCGAGAGGAACGATCTGATGGGCACCGGACTGGTCGGCCGCACGCTCGGCATCGTCGGCGGCGGCGGCATCGGCCAGGAATTGCTCAGGGTTTCGGCGCCCTTCGGCATGCGCCGCGTCGTTGCCGATCCCTACGCGAGCGACGAAACCTTGCGCGCGCTCGGTGCGGCGCGCGTGCCGCTCGAGCAGCTGCTGGCCGAATCGGATTTCATCGTCGTCACCTGCCTGCTCAGCGAGGAGACGCGCCACCTCATCGCCGCACCGCAGTTCGCGCGCATGAAGCGGAGCGCGTATTTCATCAATGTCGCGCGCGGACCGATCGTGGACGAAGCCGCGCTGATCGAAGCGCTGCGCGGCGGGAAGATTGCGGGGGCCGGCCTCGACGTGTTCGAGCAGGAACCCGTCGATCCGGCGAATCCGCTGCTCAGGATGGACAACGTGATCGTCACGCCGCACGCGCTGTGCTGGACGGACGAATGCTTCCACGCCATCGCCTCATCGGGGCTGCAAAGCGTAGTAGATTTTTCGCTCGGCCGGCGCCCGGCGCACCTGGTCAATCCGGGAGCCTGGCGCAGCTGATGCGCCCGCTCAAGGCCAGGCCGGCAGGCGCGCGGCGTGGCGGTCGAGGCAGGCGAGGCCGTAAGCGTTCGGCGCTTGCGCAGGGGCGCGGTCGTGCACTTCGTCCAGCCCGATGCGCTTCGCCAGCAGACGCTTGCCGTAGCACAGGATCTGGTCCATGGATTGCATGAGAAACGTGAGCAGCGGCAGCACCTCGCGATAGCGCGCTTCCGCCTCCTCGGCTGCGCGCCCGCCTGCCTGCAGACCGCTCCAGACACTCGCCAGGACGTCGCAACTCTCCGCCCCAGGAATCATGCCGCGGCAGCCGGCGCGGAAGTTGTCCGGCAGTTCCAGTCCGGCGCGGCCGTTGAGTACGGCGAGCGTGCCGCCGGTTTGCTCGATGGTGCGGCGGATCAGCATCGCCGATCCTTCGCCCTTGAGGATGCGGAAATTGGAGTGATTGCGGCGTAGGGCCTCGATAGACTCGATACCCAGGCCGATGCCGATGTATTCGGGCGCGTTCTGGATGCCTGCGGGAATGCCGGCAGCGTCGATCACGCGCCCGAAGAAGCGCAACAGAGCGGCTTCCTCGATGCCGGGAGTGCGCGGCGGCTGCAGCACGACGCTCGCGGCGCGCGCGCGCTCGGCCTCGCGTACGAACTCGATCTGCTCCTCGGGGGTCTGGCCGAACACCGTGACGCAGAGGGGCAGGTGCCCACCGATCGCCGCGCTGGCGGCTGCGAGCAGCGCAGAGCGTTCCTCGCGCGTCAGCTTCGAGACTTCGGTCGCGAGCCCGAGGATCGCGATGCCCTGGACGCCGGCGCGTACGCAGGCCTCGACCTGTTGGCGAAATGCGCTGAGGTCGAGCGTGCCGTCAGCGCGGAAAAACGCGTACTGCATAGGTACGATGCCGTGCGGCAGCGGGTTGGGTCTGGGCATTTGTCGCAGCATAGCGAATGCCGGTTCAGAAGCATTTGTTGCGCTGCGAGAATTCACGCGGCGCAGGCGGAAACATTTGACTTTGTGCAGGCGCAAAGGCAGATTGCGTGAGCGCGGCTGCAACGGTCGCAACGATCATCCAAGGAGGAAGGGAAATGAAACGCAGAAAGTTTCTCAAGGCCACGGGCGCGGGTGTCGCCGCGACGGGACTCGCAGGCATCCTGGCCTCTTACCGGGCGCCGGTGTTCGCGCAGGCCAATACGATCCACATCCTGCGCTGGAACGATTTCGTGCCGGCGGCCGACAAGGTGCTGCGCGAAGTGTTCGCGCCCGAAGTGGACAAGGCGCTCGGCCTCAAGCTGAACGTGGAAACGGTCAATGCCAACGACCTGCCTGCGCGCGCGACGGCCGCGATCCAGTCGGGCAGCGGCCCCGACATCATCATGCTGCTCAACAACCTGCCGCACCTGTACGCGGCGGCGGCCGTCGACGTGAGCGCGCTCGCGGACGAAGTCGGCAAGGCGCAGGGCGGCGTCTATTCTCCTGCCCGTCAACTCAATACCGTCGGCGGCAGGTGGGTGTCGATGCCCTGGTCCCTGGTGCCGGCCCTGATCGCCTACCGGAAATCGTGGTTCGACGAGGTCGGGGCAAAGGAGTTTCCCAAGACCTGGCAGCAGTACCACGAGGTCGGCAAGAAACTTAAGGCCAACAAGCACCCGATCGGCCAGACGCTCGGCAACACCTTCGGCGACGCGCCCACCTTCACCTATCCTCTGATGTGGTCCTTCGGGGGCGAGGAGGTGGACGCCAAGGGCAAGGTGGCGATCGATTCGAAGGAAACGGTCGAGTCGGTGCGCTTCCTGACGCAGTTCTGGAAGGACGCGCACGACGAGGGCGGCCTCGCCTGGGACGACTCGAACAACAATCGCGCGTTCCTTTCGGGCGACATCAGCGCGACGCTCAACGGCGCCTCGATCTACGTGGCGGCGCTGAACGGCGCCGACAAGTTCAAGACCGAGAAGGGCGCGCCGCTGCATACGGACATCCTGCATGCGCCGCTGCCGGCCGGTCCCAAGGGCGCGCAGGCCTACCACACCGCGTTCAACCACATGGTGATGAAGTACTCTAAGAATGCCAAGGGCGCGACCGAATTCCTGCGCTGGGCGCACACGCAGGACAACTACCAGAAATGGTTCGTAGTGCAGAAGGGCTTTGCGACCGGCCCGACCCGCGTGTGGGAAAACAACCCGATGTGGAACAACGATCCGGTGATGCTGCCGTTCAAGACCGCGCCGCTCGGGCAGACCCGGCTGATGGGTTACGCCGGCCAGCCGGACAAGAAGGCGGCGGAAGCCTGGAACAAGTACATCGTCACGGTGATGTACGCGAACGCGGCCAGCGGCAAGATGAAGCCGGAAGAGACAGTCAAGTGGGCGGCCGGCGAACTGGGCAAGATCTACACCTGACCGCAAGCCCTTGACGGATCCCGTTGCTGCCGGAGCGGGGGGCGCCGCAGGCGTGGCGGCCCCCGCCGAGCGGGGCCGCGCCTCGCGCCTGGTCCTGATGCTGGAAAGCGAGAAGCTGCTCGCGACGGCGCTGCTTGCGCCCGGCGTGGTCATTCTGCTGCTGTTCATCGCCTATCCGTTCGTGATGGCGCTGTGGTATTCGCTCACCAGCATCCGCGTCGGCGATCCGGGCCAATTTGTCGGCATGGCGAATTTCGCCAAGGCCTGGGACGACACCATCTTCCAGACCGCCTTCAAGAACACGGTTTTCTACACGTTCTGGGCGACGGTGTTCAAGCTGACGCTGGGCATGTGGCTCGCGCTGCTGCTCAACCGGAGCTTCCGCTTCAAGCGGATCGTGCGCGCCTCGATGCTGCTGCCGTTCATCATTCCCACGGTGCTCTCGGCTTTCGCCTGGCGCTGGATGTTCGATCCCACTTTCAGCGTGATGAACTGGCTGCTCTACCACGGCGGCGCGATTACCGACCGGCTGCCCTTCCTTTCCAGCGGCGACTGGGCGATGTGGTGCGCCGTGGTGGTCAATACATGGCGCGGCATGCCGTTCTTCGCCATCACCCTGCTGGCGGGATTGCAGACGATCAGCCCGGATCTGCACGAGGCGGCGGCCCTGGATGGTGCGAGCGCCTGGCACCGCTTCTGGCACGTCACCTGGCCGCTGCTGATTCCGGTGACCTTGGTGGTGGTGGTGTTCTCCGTGATTCAGACCTTTTCCGATTTCCAGCTCATCTACGTGCTCACCGGCGGGGGCCCGGCAAACTCCACGCACCTGATCGCCACCTACGCCTACCAGGTTGGCGTCGCCTCGGGCCTGCTCGGCGAAGGCGCGGCGCTGTCTCTCTTCATGTTCCCCGTGCTGTTCGCGGTGGTCTGGGTGCAATTGCGCTTCATGAAGAGAATGGAAGGGCACTGACCGATGGTGATCGAGCGCAAATGGCGGAAATGGCTCCTGTTCTACCTGCCGATGGCCTTTTTCATCGTCTTTACGCTGTTCCCGTTCTACTGGATGGCGGTGACCGCGGTGCGCCCGGACGGGGAGCTGTACCGCACCTGGCGGCAGGCGAGCGCGACCCCGTTCTGGACCCTGGAACCCACGCTGGAGCACTTCAAGGGGCTACTGCAGACCACGAAGTTCCCGCACTGGTTGTGGAACACCATGCTGATCGCAATCGTGTCGACCGTCATCTCACTCGTCTGCGGCATGTTCGCCGGCTACGCGCTGGCGCGGCTGAAATTCCGCGGCTCGGAGTTCCTCGGCACCGCGATCTTCGTCACCTACCTCGTGCCGCAGACACTGCTGTTCATCCCGCTTGCCGACATCATCCGCGACATGCACCTCGGCAACACGCCCTGGGCGCTGATGCTGACCTATCCCACGTTTCTCATCCCGTTCTGCACCTGGCTGCTGATGGGCTATTTCAAGACCATCCCGAAGGAGCTCGAAGAGTGCGCGCGCATCGACGGCGCGACGCGCTTTGGCGCCATGGTGCGCATCATCTTCCCGGTGGCGATCCCGGGCATCCTTTCGGCCGGCATCTTTGCGTTCACGTTGTCGTGGAACGAGTTCATCTACGCGCTCATCTTCATGTCCTCGGCGGAACTGAAGACCGTGCCGGTGGGAGTGGTCTCGGAACTCATCCGCGGCGACATCTTTTTCTGGGGCCAGCTCATGGCGGGCGCGCTGCTCGGATCGATCCCGGTTGCACTGGTCTATTCGTTCTTCGTCGAATACTACGTAACGGGCCTTACCGGCTCAGTGAAAGGATAAATCAGGGACAGACCACGTTTTCCGCAGGACGAAAACGTGGTCTGTCCCTGATCTGCATATGGCGAATGTCACCATCCGCAAGCTGAACAAGAACTACGAGAACGGCTTTCATGCCGTCAAGGACGTCAACCTCGAGGTCCGCGACAAGGAGTTCATGGTGCTGGTCGGCCCCTCGGGCTGCGGCAAGACGACGACGCTGCGCATGGTGGCCGGTCTGGAGGAGGTCACCTCGGGCGAGATCCTGATCGGCACGGATGTGGTCAACGATCTGCCGCCCATGGACCGCAACATCGCGATGGTGTTCCAGAACTACGCGCTCTATCCGCACAAGAGCGTGTACCAGAACATGGCCTTCGGCCTGCAGATGCGCAAGTACCCTAAGGAAGAGATCGAGCAGCGGGTGCGCGAGGCGGCCGACATCCTCGGCATCGGCCCGCTGCTCGAGAGGAAGCCCCGGCAGCTTTCAGGCGGACAGCGCCAGCGGGTCGCCGTCGGCCGCGCCATTGTGCGTCACCCCGAGGTATTCCTGTTCGACGAACCGCTCTCCAACCTGGATGCGCAGCTGCGCGTGCAGATGCGGGTCGAACTGAAGCGCCTGCACGAGCGCCTCGAAACGACTGCGATCTACGTTACGCATGACCAGGTCGAAGCCATGACCCTCGGCGACCGTGTGGTGGTCATGAAGGACGGCTGGGTGCAGCAGGTAGGCGAGCCGCTGGAACTGTACGAGAAGCCGGCGAACAGGTTCGTCGCCGGGTTCATCGGTTCACCGGCGATGAATTTCGTCGATGTCACGATCAGCGACACGGGCGGAGCTCTGTGGGTGGACGCCGGCGGCTTGCGCCTGAAGGTTCCGCCGCAGATGGTGGAACGCGTGCGCACGCACGCCGGCAAACGCGCGACGCTCGGCATGCGGCCCGAAGCGCTGCATCTGGCGAACGGCTCGGATCATGCCGATTTCTGCTTTGACACGGCGGTGGATGTCGTCGAGCCGCTCGGCAACGAAATCCTCATCAACTTCCGCGCCGGCGGCGCGGCCATGGTGACGCGGGTAGACCCCTCGGTGCGTGTCAAGGCGCACCAGAATATCCGCGTCGCGCTCGATCCGCAGCGCGTGCATTTTTTCGACGGCACGAACGGCGCGGCGATATAATTCGCGCCCCTTGCAGTAACGACTCAGGGAAGGACCCGTAGGCGATGGCAGGCAGACTTGCAGGGAAGACCGCGTTTGTCACCGCGGCGGGACAGGGCATCGGTCGCGGCGCGGCCCTCGCTTTTGCGCGAGAGGGCGCGCGGGTCTGGGCGACCGACCTGAACGCCAGGACGCTCGCGGAATTGGAAGGCAAGGATGGCATCCGTACAAGGGTCCTGGATGTCCTGGATGAGGCGGCGATCGGCAAAGCCGCGGCCGAAGCCGGGCAGGTGGACATCCTGTTCAACTGCGCGGGCTTCGTGCACCACGGCACGATCCTCGACTGCACGCTCAAGGACTGGGATTTCAGCTTCAACCTGAACGTCAAATCCATGTACCTCGTGACCCGCGCCTTCCTCCCCGGCATGCTCAAAAAGGGCGGCGGCTCGATCATCAACATGTCCTCCATCGCCTCCAGCCTGAAGGGGCTGCCGAATCGCTTCGTCTATGGCGCCACCAAGGCGGCGGTGATCGGACTCACCAAGGCGATCGCCGCCGACTACGTGAAGCAGGGGATCCGCTGCAATTGCATCGGTCCGGGCACCGTGGATACGCCATCGCTGGGCGACCGCATCAACGCCTTCGCCGACCCGGTGCAGGCGAAGAAGGATTTCATCGCGCGCCAGCCCATGGGGCGGCTCGGTTCGGTCGAGGACATTACCGGCATCCTCGTGTTTCTCGCCTCGGACGAAGCCAAGTTCGCAACCGGCAACATGTATTCGATAGACGGGGGAATGACGATATGAAGTTGTGCCGCTACGGCAAGAACGGCTTCGAGAAGCCGGGCATGGTGGATGGTGAAGGCCGCCTGCGCGATCTATCCAAGGTCGTGGAGAACATCGGCCCCAAGGAACTCTCGCCGCGCGGGCTGAAGATTCTTGCCAAAATCAAGCCTGAAAGCCTGGCGGTGGTCGCCAACGGCCCGCGGCTCGGCGTGCCATTCGTCGGCATCGGCAAATTCGTCGCCATCGGCCTGAACTACTCGGACCATGCCAAGGAAGCCGGCCAGCCGATCCCGGTCGAGCCGATCGTCTTCATGAAGGCCACCACCTGCATCAGCGGTCCGAACGACGAAATCGTCCAGCCCAGGCGCTCGACCAAGCTCGATTGGGAAATCGAGCTCGGCATCGTCATCGGCTCCAAGGCGCAGTACGTCGAGGAGAAGGAAGCCCTCGAGCACGTCGCCGGCTACTGCGTGGTGAATGACGTTTCCGAACGCGCGTTCCAGATGGCGACCAGCCAGTGGGACAAGGGCAAGGGCTTCGACACCGCCGGCCCGATCGGCCCCTGGCTCGTCACTACCGACGAAATCAAGGATCCGCAGAACCTGGACATGTGGCTCGACGTGAATGGCAAGCGCATGCAGACGGGCAATACGCGCACCATGATTTTCAATTGCGCGCAGATCGTCTCGCACGTGAGCCAGTACATGACGCTGCTGCCGGGCGATGTCATCACCACCGGTACGCCGCCGGGCGTTGGCCTTGGCATGAAGCCGAATCCGGTGTTCCTCAAACCGGGTGACGTCATGACCCTCGGCATACGCGGCCTGGGCGAACAACGGCAGAAGGTCGTCGCCTACAGCGGCTAGCAAGTGCAGACGCGCAGCACCACGGGTCGCGCGGCATTTCTCCAATTGCTTGTCGACGAGGGGGTCACGCACCTTTTCGGCAATCCCGGCACCACCGAACTTCCGATCATGGAGGTGGTGCCCGATTTTCCGCAGCTGCAATTCGTCCTCGGCCTGCACGAAGCGGTAGTGGTTGCGATGGCCGATGGTTTCTGCCGCGCATCCGGGCGGCTCGCGGCGGCCAACGTGCACGTCGCGCCGGGATTGGGCAATGCCATGGGTGCGCTCTATAACGCCAAGTTCTCGGGCTCGCCCGTCATCCTCACTGCGGGGCAGCAGGAGCAGGGCCATGGCCTGCTCGAGCCGCTGCTCTACGACCCGCTGGTGCCGATCGCGCAACCGATGGTGAAGTGGGCGGTGGACGTGACGCGCGCAGAAGACCTGCCGCGCATCCTGCATCGCGCCGCCAAGGTTGCGTTGACGCCGCCCACAGGCCCGGTTTTCATCAGCTTGCCGGGCGACGTGCTCGACCAGGAACTCGACCTGGACATGGGGCGCCCGGTGCGCATCGATGCGTCGACGCGGCCTTCCGACGCAACGCTTGCGCGTCTGGCGGACATGCTGCTTGCGGCCAAGCGCCCGGTGATCATCGCCGGGCAGGAACTGGCGATGCACGACGCGTTTGGCGAGGCGGCCGAACTGGCGGAGCTGCTCGGCGCTGCGGTCTACCAATCGTCGGTTCCTTACAGCGCGCAATTCCCCACCGATCACCAGGCCTTCATGGGTTCGCTCACGCGCTCGCAGCAGCAGGTGCGCAGCGTGCTTGAGCCGCACGACCTGCTCCTGTGCCTGGGCGCCGACCTGTTGCGCATGTCGGTCTACAGCCCGATGGAGCCGCTGCCGGAGAATCTTCCGGTGATCCACCTCTCCGAGCGCGGCTGGGAGCTGGGCAAGAACTACCGCACCGACCTGGCGGTGCAGGCAAACGTGAAGCAGACGCTGGCGGCCCTGTTGCCGCTGCTGCGCTCGCAGCTCGTTCCGGCTCGCGCGGCAGAGGCGCGGAAGCGGCTCACCGAAATCAAATCGCGCAATTGGAGCGCGCGGCGCGACAAGGCGCGCATCGATGCGATGCTCGCCGCGGAGACGCAGCCCATCGATCCCAGGTACCTGATGCTGCGTTTCACCGAAGCGCTGCCCGAGAACGCGGTCGTGGTCGAGGAGGGGTTGACCTCGACGGTGGCGCTGCCGGGTTTCCTGCCGTTGCGCGATCCGCGCGCTTTCTACGGGCTCGCGAGCGGCGGACTGGGCTTCGCGGTCCCCGGCGCCGTCGGCGTGAGCCTTGCCTTGCCCGGGCGTCCGGTCGCAGTGATGGTCGGGGACGGCAGCACGATGTACGGGGTCCAGGCGCTGTGGACCGCCGCGCATCTCAAGCTGCCCATTACCTACATCATCGCCAACAACCGCAGTTACCGGATCATCAAGGAGCGGCTGGTGGCGATGCGCGGCACGAGCAAATTCACCGGCATGGATCTGCGCGATCCCGAGGTCGATTTCGTGCGGCTCGGGCAGTCTTTCGGACTCGCCGCGCGCCGCGTCACCGATCCGCAGGATATCGGCCCTGCGCTGCGCGAAGCGTTTGCCAGCGGCCGCCCCAATCTCGTCGATATTCGCGTCGCGGACGGATTCGGCAGCTAGTAGGGCGTCCCGTCCTTGCGGGTGTACTGCCACTTGCCGCCTGGAACGGAATAGCCGACCACGTCGTCGTCCGGATACTTCACCGAATCGCCGGCAGTCCGATCGCCGACTTCAAGGAACACGGCATCCTTCTGCGAACGGTTGACGAGGTGATGCGCGTCACCCGTACCCGCCTTGAACCCGGCGCACGTCCCCTGCTTGAGGACGCTCTCGCCCGCATCCGTAACCAGCGTCGCCTCGCCCTCGAGAATGTAGACGAACTCGTCCTGCTTCGCGTGCGCGTGCCGGAGCGCCGAACATGCGCCCGGCGCGAGCCGGGTCAGGTTGACGCCGAAGTTCGCGAGCCCGAACAGCTCGCCGAGCGGGCGCTTCTCGCGTCCCACTGTCTTCGCCACCATCGCCGCCGGAAAGGGCGGCGAGGTCGGCCTTGCGCGTTGCGGGGCTTCTGCAGCGACGACGGAGCGCGGTACGGTCATGCCGGTTCTCCTAGTAAGTCATGCATGCCGCATTGAGGAGCCCGGCGGCCATGGATATCGCGGCCAGCACGATCCCGGTGGCGACCTGTCCTTCGGGAATGCGCCGGCTCACGTTGAGCAGCGAATAGCGCACCGCGACGTAAACGAGCAACTGCACGATCGCCGCGATCAGGGCCCAGAGCATCATGTCCCAGGGATGCACGGCCTGGAAGATGGCCGCGGCGAGCGGGAAGGTGAAGCCGAGGACCGATCCCGACAGGCTCAACGCCGCGGCGATATTGCCATCCTTGATCAGCTTCAGCTCGTTGTACGGCGTGACCCAGAGGTAGGCGATCATGTACATGTAGATGAACGCGATCGCGAGGCCGGCGTAGACGAGGAACTCGTCGAATCCGGAGAGCGAAAATTTCACGAAGTCCATCGTCAGCACCTCTAGGTGAAGTAGTGGGGCACGAAGCGGCTCGAATTGCGCGTGATGGGCGAATCGTCCTCGCGGATGCCGATGCCCGCAGCCTGGTCGCCCACGATCCAGGAGCCGATCACCGGGTAGCGATTGTCGAACGCAGGCAGCGGTGCGAGGCCCTGATAGACGTAGCCTTCGCCGCCGTACCCGCCCGGCTGCTGGCGCACCACGCCGCGGCTGCGTATCGTCACGTTAGCTCCTTCGCGCGAGAGCAGCGGTTTTCTCACGTAGTCGGCGCCAAACTGCTGCGGCGTGAAATAGGCGGGCAGCAGGTTGGGGTGGCCGTAGTTCATTTCCCAGAGCAGCACCAGCAGCGCTTTGTTCGATAGCAGCATTTTCCAGGCCGGCTCCAGCAGCGCCGCCGGGCGGCCGACGAGGTGCTGGCCGAATTCGTCGCGCACCAGCCACTCCCAGGGATAGAGCTTGAACAGCGTGTTCACCGGAGCATCCTCGAGGTCGAGAAAATGCGTGCCGTCCCAGCCCAGATCCTCGATGTCGATGCGGCGCGCGTCCCAGCCGGACTGCAGCGCGCAGTCGCGCAGGTACTCGACGTTGCCGAGATCCTCGTCGTTGTCGCGCACGCAGGAAAGGTGCAGCACGCCGCCGCCGGCCGCAGGCCGCAGCGCCTGCAAGCGAGCGATCAGTTTTTCGTGCAACGAATTGAATTGGTCGGCATCGGGCAAGACATCTTCAAGCCATTGCCATTGAACGACACTCGCTTCAAGAAGCGCGGTCGGCGTATCGGCGTTGTATTCGAGAAGCTTTGGCTCGCCTTCTCCATCCCAGCTGAAATCGAAGCGGCCGTAGAGCGTGGGCTCGCGCTGCCGCCAGGATTGCGTCACCAGTTCATGGAAGGCTTCCGGGATCGCGAACTCGGTGAAGCGCTTCGAGCTTACGGCTTCTTCGGCGGCGTTCAGGCAAAGCCGGTGCATCTGGGCAGAAACCTCTTCCATCCGGTCGACTTCACCGGCGCTGAAGTGGTAGCAGGCTGCTTCATCCCAGTAGGTGCCGCCCATGGAATGGAAAAAGAAGCCGGCTTCCTCGCAGCGCTGGCGCCAGTTCGCGCGTGGCTGCCGGAATTCACGCCGCACGCTAGCTGCCCGAAGAGGACGAGGCGTGGCCCGACGAACCGAAGCCGCCGCGCGAAATGCCGCCCGAACCGCCGCCGCTGATGCCCATGCGCGAGGCTCTTGCTGCCAGCGGCGAGGCTGCGACCGAGCCCGGCTGCAACCGGGCGGCATCCATCGCGTTGGGGCTCGGTACCGTGCGATTGCGGCCGAAGAAACTCCAGCCGCCAGAGCCGTAGTAGGGCGGCCCGTACAAGTAGGTCGTGGAGTAGCGGCCGTCCTTCACCGGTTCGCACAGCGAAGTGTCGCCCCAGTCCTTGACGCAGTTTTGCAGGTTCGCGTAGGCGTCGCGCTGCTCGACAGGGGAGCCGCAACCTCCCAGGCCCGCGCTCCCGGCCAGCACCAGCGTGATTGCCGCACTGCGTTTTCTGGCCCGCACGCGCGTCGTCGCCTCCCCGCGGGAAAGTGTATTCCGGCAGGCGAGAGCGCGCTAGTATTGAGGGAACGTCCGGAGGAAAACCCCATGAACGAGAGAGCCCGCCCCGAAGCCGTCGGCACGTCGCTGGAGAATTCGCCGTTCTTCATGCCGTTCTCGATGAACCGCGCCTTCAAGAAGGCGCCGCGGCTGCTCGCGCGCGCCGAGGGCCTGTACTACTACACGCCCGAGGGGCGCAAGATTCTCGACGGCACTTCCGGCCTGTGGTGCGTCAATGCCGGCCATTGCCGCAAGCCGATCGTCGAGGCGGTGCAGAAGGCGGTCGCGACGCTTGATTTCGCGCCGCCGTTCCAGATGGGGCATCCCGCGGCGTTCGAATTTGCCGAGAAGCTGGCGCCGCTGCTGCCCAAGGGCGTGACGCGGATCTTTTTCACCAATTCGGGTTCGGAATCGGTGGATACGGCGCTGAAACTGGCGATCGCGTACCACCGTCAGCGCGGCGAAGGCCAGCGCATCCGCCTGATCGGCCGCGAGAAGGGCTACCACGGTGTGAACTTCGGCGGCACCGCGGTTGGCGGCATGGTTGGCAACCGCAAGCTCTTCGGCGCGCTGATGGCCGGCGTGGATCACATGCGCCATACCCATGACCCGGTGAAGAACGCGTTCTCGCGCGGGCAGCCCGCGCACGGCGCGGAGCTTGCCGACGACCTCGAGCGCCTGTGCCAGCTGCACGATCCCTCAACCATCGCGGCGGTAATTGTGGAACCCGTGGCCTGCTCGGCGGGCGTGTTCGTGCCGCCGGTGGGCTACCTGCAGAAGCTGCGCGAGATCTGCGACAAGCACGGCATTCTGCTCATCTTCGACGAGGTGATCAACGCCTGGGGCCGCCTCGGCAAGCCGTTCGCGGCGGACTATTTCGGCGTCATCCCGGACCTCATCACTACCGCGAAGGGAATCACCAACGGCACGGTGCCGATGGGTGCGGTGTTCATGAAGGAAAACCTCTATCAGGCCTTCATGAGCGGCCCGGAGAACGCGATCGAGATGCCGCACGGCTACACCTACTCGGCGCATCCGCTCGCCTGCGCCGCGGGCCTGGGCACGCTCAAGGTCTACGAGGACGAAGGCCTGCTTACGCGCGTGGGCGAACTCGCCAGGTACTGGGAAGACGGCGCGCACTCTCTCAAGGATTGCCCGAACGTGGTGGATATCCGCAACCTCGGCCTCATCGCAGCCATCGAGCTTTCGCCGCGAGACGGCAAAGTCGGGGCGCGCGGCATGGACGCGCATCTGAAAGCCTTCGAGAAGGGCACCTACATGCGGGTCACGGCCGACACCATCGCGCTGGCGCCGCCGCTGATCATCCAGAAATCGGAGATCGACCAGCTCTTCGGTACGGTGCGCGAGGTATTGAAGGGTTTGGCCTAGAAAAAAGAAGGGGCGCTGAGCGCCCCTTCCCACATCTCCCCGTCTTAGCGCGAGGTTTTGCAGCAGCCTTTGCGAGCGGGTTCTTCCTACTTGGCGGCAGCCCTCACCACGCCCAGTCGCCGGCCGCGCGCCTGCTGTTTCAGGCGCGGGGGGTTGACCAGGTCGCGGATGAAGTTGGGCAGCGCGAACACGCCTTCGTGGGTCTCGCCGTTGTAGAACCTCAAGTCCTGCAGCTTCCTTTGCTCGACGCGGCGGTCGATCTCGTCCGCGGTGAGCGACTTGGGGTCGAGTTTGTCCGAGCACACCGCCATCGCCCATTGCGCGCCATAGAGCGGGATGTACATCGTATAGGGGCGCACGATGCGGAAAATGCCGTTCAGGCGCTGCGCCAGCTCGGCGACGCGCTCGGGCCGCGCCACCGGCGCGCCGATATGCAGCACCAGAGCGCCGCCCGGGGCGAGCGCGGCGCGGCATTGCTGGAAGAACTCCGCCGAATACAGCGCCTCGGCCGGCCCCATCGGGTCGTTGAGATCCAGCGCGATGAGGTCGAAGCGCTCGGCCGTCTCGCGGATGAATTTCATGCCGTCGCCGATCAGCACGCGCAGCTTCGGGTTGTCGAAGGCGCCGCGGTGCACCGCGAAGAAATGCTCTTTCGCGACCTTGACCACGTCCTCGTCGATCTCGCACATGGTGACCTGCTCGACCGAGGGGTGCTTGAGCGCCTCCTCGGACGAGCCGCCGTCGCCGCCGCCCACGATCAGCACCTTGCGCGGTGCGGCATGCGCGGCGAGCGCCGGGTGGATCAGGTTCTCGTGATAGACGAACTCCTCCCGCTCGGAGGTCATGTTGAACCCGTCGAGGCGGAAGATGCGCCCGTAGTGGGGCGTGTCGTAGACCTGCAGCTTCTGGTACTTCGTCTGCCACTCGCCCACCTGGCGCGCGGCCTTGATGTAGAAGCCCGTGGACTCGTTAAGCGGCTCCATCAGCAGGTGCTCGCCACGGTCGACCTCGTGGCGCGCGGCCTCGCCGGGCTGGAAATGGGCGATGATCGACTCGAACAACTGGCGCGCCTTGGCGGAGTTGTCGGCCTGGTAATTGCAGACGTAGACGTCCAGCGTCAGCCCCTGTTTCTCGGGCCAGGTATGGATCGCGAGGTGCGACTCGGCGAGCACCACTGCGCCGGTGAAGCCGGAACCCTCGAACTGGTGGAAGCGCGCATCCATGACCGTGAGGCCCGAGGCACGGACCATCTCCACGCAAACCGCCTCGAAGCGCTTGCCGTCTACCAGCAGCTGCGGATCGCAACGACAGCCGCTCAAATCACCGATGAGATGCAGACCGTTCATGTCCGTGCCCCCCTGAAAAAGAGAAGGCGCAGCCCTGCACTTACTTCTGGCTGCGCCCCATCTTGTCCGCCTCTCGGCGTACGTGCTTTGTGCTCGTTCAATTCTTTTCAAAGCCCCCGTTTCACGCGAGTCGTGCTCGCTGTATGTGCCGCCTCTTGCACTGCTTTTCAATTCCCTTCGCGCATTTCCTGCGCCGCTGCGTCGATCAACCGGCGCGCGATCGAGATTCTGCTTGGAAGTTTCGGCAAATGCAATACTCTGAACCACTTCGCGTCCTCGATTTCCCCGGCTTGCGGACGGATTTCTCCCGACTGCCAGTCGCAGACGAACGCGATCATGAGTGAATTCGGAAACGGCCAGGGCTGGCTGGCGAAGTAGCGGATACGCGACACCCGCACGCCGACTTCCTCCTCGACTTCCCGCGTCAGACACCGCTCGAGCGTCTCGCCGGGCTCGACGAAGCCGGCCAGGGCGCTGTACATGCCGGGCGGGAAGTGCGGGCTGCGCCCGAGCAGGATCTCGCCGGGCCGGCGCACCAGCGCCATGACCGCAGGGGAAATACGAGGGTAGACGGCGAGCTTGCACGCCGGGCAGCCGCGCGCCCGCTCCTCTGATTTCGCCTCTGTAAGCGTGCCGCAGCGGCCGCAGTAGCGGTGGCTGCGATCCCAGTCGAGGAGCTGGATGGCGCGGCCGGCGAGCGCGAAATGGGCGTCCTCCAGCACCGAGAAAAGCGCCCGCAGGCCTTCCCAGGCGAGCCCGGGCGGAGGCGCGGAGGCTTCCGCCGGCGCTTCCGCGGCCCAGCAATCGGTGCCGGCGAGACGCCCTAGATATAGTGTTCGGGCAGGCTCAAACCACAAGATATTGTTGTTTTTTTGCAACGGCAGTGTGGCCCAGCTTGGCCTCGCAGGCACTCGGGGATCGTCCGACGGCCTCGGACTGGGCGGTCCCAGCTCGACCAGAAGGCGGTCGCCCTTGAAGACGAACCAATGGGCCTGCGGGCTCTCTCGTGGCGCGGCGACGGCGGGCTCGAAGCCCACCGGGCTGGTGAACGGCATTTCAGGCATGGACGGATTATAGGAAAGCGCTTGGCTATAATTTGCGCCTTCCTCGAATAAGTTTCCCGATGATTTCGCCTGCACCAGAACGCGAGATGGCCGATGCGCTGCGCGCTCTGGCCATGGACGCGGTGCAGGCGGCGAATTCGGGGCACCCCGGCATGCCGATGGGCATGGCCGAGATCGCAGTCGCGCTTTGGCACCGCCACCTTTTGCACAACCCCGCCAATCCTGCCTGGCCGAATCGCGACCGCTTCGTGCTTTCCAATGGCCATGGATCGATGCTTCTGTACTCCCTCCTGCATCTGACCGGTTACGACCTGCCGATGGCGGAACTGAAGCGTTTTCGGCAGCTCGGCTCGAAGACCCCCGGCCATCCGGAATACGGCCTTGCGCCCGGGGTCGAAACCACTACGGGCCCGCTCGCGCAGGGCATCTCCAACGCGGTCGGCATGGCGATCGCCGAAAAACTGCTGGCGGCGGAGTTCAACCGGCCGGGCCACGAGATCGTCGATCACCGCACCTACGCCTTTCTCGGCGACGGCTGCATGATGGAAGGCGTGTCGCACGAATCCTGCGCGCTTGCCGGCACGCTCGGCCTGGGCAAGCTGATCGCGGTCTACGACGACAACGGCATCTCCATCGATTCGGACAAGGGCAGCATCAAGCAGTGGTACACCGACGACGTGCGCCGGCGCTTCGAGGCCTACGGCTGGCAGGTCATCGCGGGCGTGGACGGCCACGATATCGAGGCGATCGACCGCGCGCTGCGCAAGGCGAAGCGCGAGCGCGGGCGCCCAACGCTGATTTGCGCCAGGACCGTCATCGGCAAGGGCGCGCCAACGAAGGCCAACACCGGCGCCGCGCACGGCGCGCCCCTGGGCGAGAAGGAGGTCGCCGCGACGCGCGAGGCGCTCGGCTGGAAATACCCGCCGTTCGAGATTCCCGACGGTTTACGGCAGGGCTGGAACGCGCGCGAGCGCGGCAAGCGCGCGGAGCGGCGCTGGAAGCGCGTTTTCGCGGGGTACGAGAAAGACAATCCTGTGCTTGCGGCAGAATTTTTGCGCAGAGCGAAGGCAGAATTGCCTTCGAGCTTTCAGCAGAGAGTCCAGGAAATTCTTGCCGACGCAAATTCGAAAGCTGAAACGATCGCCACCCGCAAGGCTTCCCAGAACGCGCTTGAAGTTCTGGTGCCGGCGCTGCCCGAACTCATCGGCGGCTCCGCCGACCTGACCGGTTCCAACCTGACGATGGTCAAGGCATCGAAGGCGGTCGGCAGGGAGGGCGGGGGCAACTACCTCTTCTACGGCGTGCGCGAATTCGGCATGGGCGCGATCATGAACGGAATCGCGCTGCACGGCGGCCTGATTCCCTACGGCGGCACCTTCCTCGTCTTCTCCGACTACATGCGCAATTCGCTGCGCATGGCGGCGATCATGGGCCTGCGTTCGATCTATGTCTTCAGCCACGACTCCATTGGCCTAGGCGAGGACGGCCCGACGCACCAGGCGATCGAGCATGCCGCCGCGCTGCGCCTGATCCCGAACCTCGATGTCTGGCGTCCCTGCGACAGCAGCGAAACTGCGCAAGCCTGGGCCGCTGCGATCGAGCGCAAGAGCGGCCCCACGGCGCTGCTGCTGACGCGACAGAACGTGCCGTTCATGCAACGGAAAGAGCCTGAACCAATCAGGCTCGGCGGCTATGTGCTGGCGGACGCGCCAGACGCGAAAGCGGTGCTGATTGCGACAGGGTCCGAGGTGCAGCTTGCGCTCGCGGCGCAGAAGCTGCTCGATTTCCCGGTGCGGGTGGTGTCCATGCCATCGACCAGCGTGTTCGACCGGCAGCCGGAAACTTACCGTGCGAAAGTACTGCCCAAGGGTTTGCCGCGCGTCGCAATCGAGGCCGGCGTGACGGATTTCTGGAGAAAATACGTCGGCCTGGAGGGCGCAGTGGTCGGTATCGACCGTTTCGGCGAATCGGCGCCGGCGCCGGACCTGTTCAAGCACTTCGGCTTCACGCCGGAGAATGTGGTCAAAGCGGTAAGGAGCGTAGTCCTATGACGATCAAGGTGGCCATCAACGGCTTCGGCCGCATCGGGCGCAATATCCTGCGGGCGTTCAACGAAAGTACGCAATGCGGGAAAAGGCACGACCTGCAATTCGTCGCCATCAACGACCTGGGCGACGCGAAGACCAATGCCCACCTCCTACAATACGACACAGTTCACGGACGTTTCAAGGGCACGGTGGAGGTAAGCGGAAATTCGATGCGCGTGAGCGGCCAGGACATCCAGGTCGTCGCGGAGCGCGACCCGGCGAAATTGCCCTGGAAGGCGCTCGGGGTCGACGTCGTGCTGGAATGCACGGGCCTCTTTACGAGCAAGGCGAAGGCCGGCGCGCACCTCGCAGCCGGCGCGAAGAAGGTGATCATCTCGGCCCCCGGCGACAAGGACGTGGACCGCACCGTGGTGTTCGGCGTCAACCACAAGGAGCTGAAGGGCTCCGACACAGTGATCTCGAACGCGTCGTGCACCACCAATTGTCTGGCACCGCTGGTGAAGGCGCTGGATGACCGGTTCGGCGTCGTCGCCGGCCTGATGACGACGGTGCACTCCTATACGAACGACCAGGTGTTGACGGACGTCTACCACTCGGATCTGCGCCGTGCGCGCTCGGCAAGCACGAACATGATTCCGACCAAGACCGGCGCGGCGGCCGCGGTGGGCCTGGTGCTGCCGCACCTGAACGGGAAACTCGACGGCTACGCCATTCGCGTGCCGACGATCAACGTTTCCGTGGTGGACCTGAGCTTTACAGCGAAGAATGCCACGACGGCCGAAGAAGTGAACCAGGCGCTGAAGCAGGCTGCGGAGGGCGACCTGAAGGGCATCCTCGAATACACCACCGCGCCCCTGGTATCCTCGGACTTCAATCACAACCCGGCGAGCTCGATTGTCGATTCCCTCCTCACCAAGGTCTCCGGCGGCACGCTGGTAAAAGTCGCCAGCTGGTACGACAACGAGTGGGGCTTCTCCAACCGCATGCTGGACGTCACGGTCGCACTCCACGGCGCGAAGTAATGGCGTTCAAGCGGCTGGCCGACCTCGAGCTGCGGGGAAAGCGGGTGTTCATCCGCGCCGACCTGAACGTGCCGCAGGACACTGCGGGCGGCATCACCGACGACACTCGCATCCGCGCTTCGGTTCCGGGAATCCGGCTGGCGCTCGAGAAGGGCGCGGCCGTGATGGTGACCTCGCACCTTGGACGGCCCAAGGAAGGGAGTTTCAGCGCGAAAGACTCGCTTGCTCCTGTTGGGGAAAAGCTTTCGGAACAACTTCAAAAGCCGGTCAAGCTCATTCGTGACTGGCTCGGCGGCGTCACGGTCGCACCTGGCGAAGTCGTCTTGCTGGAGAACTGCCGCTTCAACGTCGGCGAGAAAGCGGACGCCGAAGTGTTGGCGCGGAAGATCGCCGCGCTTTGCGACGTCTACGTCAACGACGCCTTCGGCACCGCGCACCGTGCCGAGGCGACCACGCACGGCGCCGCCAAGTTCGCGAACATCGCCTGCGCGGGCCCGCTCATGGCTGCCGAACTGGACGCGCTCGGCAAGGCGCTCGAGGACCCGGCGCGTCCGCTCGTGGCGATCGTCGCCGGCTCCAAGGTATCGACCAAGCTGCCGATTCTCAATACGCTGGCGCGCAAGGTGGATCAGCTGATCGTGGGCGGCGGAATCCTGAATACCTTTTTGCTCGCCTCCGGCATTGAAGTCGGCAAGTCTCTGGCGGAGAAGGATCTCACCAGCGAGGCGAAGCGGATCATGCAGGCAACCAAGGTGCCGTTGCCGGAGGACCTGGTGGTCGCGACCGAAATGTCGGCGCGTGCGCGCGAGCACGTGACAACGGCGCGCGACGTCGCCGCCGACGACATGATCCTCGACATCGGCCCGAAGAGCGCCGCGGCCCTGTCGAAAATCCTCGCGCAGGCGGGAACCATCCTGTGGAACGGGCCGGTCGGCGTGTTCGAGATCGACCAGTTCGCCAAGGGTACGCAAGCGATTGCCCGGGCGATCGCGGATTCGAAGGCGTTCTCCATCGCCGGCGGCGGCGATACCATCGCCGCGATCAACAAGTTCGGCGTTGCAGACCGGATCGGCTACATCTCGACAGCGGGCGGCGCGTTTCTGGAGTTCCTGGAAGGTAAGACGCTTCCGGCCGTCGCTGTGCTAGAGGCGCGCGCTTAGAGCCTCGGGAAGCCCGGAAATTTCTTCCGGCACCTCCACTGCATCCCGGTCTTCGCGGTTGAGCGAGGCAAGCGTGCGCGCGACCACGCCTTCCTGCGGCATGGTGACGCCGTAGAAAAGCGGCTTGTCGCCGCGAAACACGGCCAGCGTCGGGAAATTCTCGATCTCGATGTCGCCCACCAGTGCGCTGTCTTCTTCGACGTCCACCCAGACGAACTTCGCGCTTTCGTTCTCCTGTGCGAGCTTGTCGAAGGTGCCGCGGAATTCGGTGCAGGTCTTGCACCAGGCGGCGCAGAGGCAGGCGACCAGCAGTGCGTCCTGCTTCGCCGGTTGAGTCATAACGCGATGATACACTTGGACAAATGCTCCGCAGTACCAAGATCGTCGCGACGCTCGGGCCGGCCTCCTCCGACCCGGCCATGCTGGAGCGCATGGTGCGCTCCGGCGTGGACGTGGTGCGCCTGAATTTCTCTCACGGTACCGCCGATGATCACCTCGCGCGCGCGGCGCTGGTGAAGGAGATCTCGAGGAAGACCGGGCGCACGGTCGGCATCATGTGCGACCTGCAGGGCCCGAAAATCCGCGTCGGCAAGTTCAAGCAGGGCAAGGTCACGCTGTCCAAGGGCCAGAAATTCGTGCTGGATGCAACCTGCGAAATCGGCGACGACGCGCGCGTCGGGCTGGATTACAAGGAATTGCCGCGCGACGTTGCGGCGGGCGCGGTGCTGCTGCTCGATGACGGCAAGATCGTGCTCGACGTCGCTTCCGTCCGCGGCGAGGAAGTGCACACCACGGTGCGCCATGGCGGCGTGCTGTCGAACAACAAGGGCATCAACCGGCAAGGCGGCGGGCTGACTGCGCCGGCGCTCACGCCGAAGGATATCGAGGACATCCGCACTGCGGCGAAAATCAGCGCGGACTATCTTGCGGTTTCCTTTCCCAAGACCGGCGCCGACATGTACATGGCGAAGGAGCTGCTGCGCGCTTCCGGCGGCAAGGCCTTCCTTATCGCCAAGATCGAGCGCGCCGAGGCGGTGACGCAGACCGCGTTGCTCGACATCATGAAGGCCTGCGACGGCATCATGGTCGCGCGCGGCGATCTCGCGGTCGAGGTGGGCGACGCTTCAGTGCCGGCGCTGCAGAAGAAGATGATCCGCCTCGCGCGCGAGAACAACAAGCTCACCATCACCGCGACGCAGATGATGGAATCGATGATCGAGAGCCCGGTGCCGACGCGCGCCGAAGTCTCCGACGTCGCCAATGCGGTGCTCGATGGCACCGATGCGGTGATGCTCTCGGCGGAGTCGGCGAGCGGCAGGTATCCGGTCGAAACGATCGAGGCGATGCACCGCATCTGCCTCGAGGCGGAGCAATCGCATCCGGTGAGCCTCGATCAGGATTTCCTCAATCGCGTGTTCTCCCGCGTCGACCAGTCGATCGCGATGGCGGGCCTGTTCACCGCCTTTCACCTCAAGGTCAAGGCGATCGCCACGCTCACCGAGTCGGGCTCTACCGCGCTGTGGATGAGCCGGCTCAACTGCGGCGTGCCGATCTATGCGCTCACCGCGCAGACGGCGACGCGTTACCGCTGTTCGCTGTTCCGCGACGTCTACCCGCTGATGGTGAAGTACGTCGGCCACGACCGCGAGGAGCTGCTCGCCGAGGCGGAGAAGGCGCTGGTCGAGAATGGCGTCGTCAATGACGGCGACCTGATCGTGCTCACCATCGGTGAGCCGATCGGCAAGGCCGGGGGCACGAACACCATGAAAATAGTCAAAGTGGGGGAGCACAAGAAGCCATGAACGCACTGACGCCGAACGCGAAGAACCATTCGCAGTTGCCGCCGCTGGCGAGCCGCTTCGTCGACGTTGCCTCGTTGCCCTGGGAGAAAACGCGCTTTGCCGGGGTCGAGGGCAAAACGCTGGTGGTGGACCGGGAAACCGGGGTCGTTACCGCGTTGATGAAGTTCGCGCCGGGCGCCAGGCTGCCCGACCACGAGCACATGCGCATCGAGCAGACCTACGTGCTCGAAGGCTCGCTGCTGTGCGGCGAGGGCGAATGCAAGGCGGGGGAATTCGTCTGGCGCCCGCCGGGCAGCCGCCACGAGGCCTGGGGCGGCCCCAAGGGCGGCTTGATGCTGGCGATTTTCCAGATCCCGAACAAGTTCTACGAGGCCGACGGCCGCGAGACGGACGTCAACGGGCAGGACTGGAACCTAAACTGGGGCAGGGCGCTGTTCGGCTAGCGCAGGTGCCGTCCTACTGCGGTGCGATATGAGAATTGCGCTATGCAATGAAGTCATCGCGCCCATGCCGTTCCCGAGGCAGTGCGAATACGCCGCCAAGCTCGGTTACGACGGCCTGGAGATCGCGCCCTACACGCTGTCGGACGAACCGCACCGCCTCGGCGCGGCACAGCTCGCCGCCGCGCGCAGCGCCGCGCAGGACGCGGGTGTCGCGGTGACCGGCCTGCACTGGCTGCTGCTGAAGCCCTCCGGCCTTTCAATCAGTTCCAAGGATGAAAGCATTCGAAGGAAGACCATCGACGTCATGCTGGCGCTCATCGACCAGTGCGCCGAACTCGGCGGGCGCTACCTGGTGCACGGCTCGCCGCAGCAGCGGCGCGTCGATGCGGGAGAGACGCGCGCCGTCGCCATGGCGCGGGCGCAGGAGTGCCTCGCCGCCGTTGCCGAGCGCGCGGAGAAGGCGGGCGTGATCTATTGCATTGAACCGCTTTCCTCCGACCAGACGCCGCTCATCAACACGATTGAAGAGGCTGCGCTCATGGTGAAGGCGATCGGCAGCCGCAGCATGCGCAGCATGCTCGATTGCAGTTCCGCCGGCCGCATGGAGACCGCACCGCTGCCCGCCCTGGTGGATACCTGGCTGCCCAAAGGGATGATCGCGCACGTGCAGGTCAACGACCGCAACCGCCGCGGCCCCGGCCAGGGCGAACAGCGCTTCGCCCCGCTGTTCGCGGCCCTCGTGCGCCATGGCTACGCCGGCGACATCGCGGTCGAGCCCTTCGACTATGTGCCCGATGGCCCGGGCGCCGCGGCCCGCGCCATCGGCTACGTCAAGGGCATCCTCGAGGCGCTGCAGGAGAGCCGCGCGTGAAGGCCGAGCAGATCGCCGCAGGATTGAAGTTTCCGGAAGGTCCGGTGTGGATCGACGGCGCGCTCTATTTCACGGAGATCGCCGCGGGCCGTGTCAGCCGCTGGACTCCCGCGCGCGGCGTGGAGCGATTCGCCGAAACCGGCGGCGGGCCGAATGGCGCCACCCTGGGCGCCGACGGCAACCTCTACATCACGCAGAACGGCGGGCTCGGGCGCGAGCAGGCCGCGCGCGTGCCGGGCGCGATCCAGCGCGTGTCGCTCGACGGGCGCGTGGAGTTGGTGACGACTGCGGTGGCTGGAATCAAACTCGATGCGCCAAACGACCTTGCCTTCGGCCCGGACGGACGGCTCTACTTCACCGATCCGCGCGGCGATCCGGACGCAGCGAAGAACACGGCGAACGGCCGCTTGTTCGCTCTCGAACTGCGCAGCGGCCGCGGAGAACTGCTGCGCGAACTCGGTCCGGTTTATCCGAACGGCATCGGTTTCGATGCTGGCGGCGCACTGGTGTGGGTGGAATCTTTTTCGCGCAAGGGCTACCGGCTGCAGGATGGCCGCGCGGAGCTGCTCTTCGAGCTGCCCGAACGCCACTTTCCGGATGGATTTTGCTTCGATGGCTCGGGGCGGATGTACGTAGCGAGCACCTACGCGCATTGCGTGAGCGTGGTCGAGCGCGGCCGGCTGGTCGAGCGCTTCGTGTGCCACGAGAAGGGCATGGTGACGAACTGCTGTTTCGGCGGCACCGATCTCTACGTCACCGAGTCGCGCTTCGGCACGCTCTGGCGCATAGCGCTCGGCGTGCCGCCGCTCGCGCTGCGGAGCTGAGCATGCCGACGCGTGAGCGGGTGCTGGCGCTGGTGGCCATGGTGGAGCAGGGCAGGTACGTCGAGGCGATCGAGGAGTTCTACGCCGAGGACGCGACCATGCAGGAGAACAACGCGCCGCCCCGCGGCGGGCGCGACAAGCTGGTGGAGGGCGAACGGCGCACGCTCGCCGCGCACAAGGAGGCACGCACTCTTCCGGGATCGTCGTTTCTGCTCGATGGCGACCTGGTTGTGATTCACTGGGTGTTCGAGTTCACGCGCCTCGATGGCGCCGGCTTTCGCATGGACGAACTGGCGCGGCAGCGCTGGCGCGGTGATCGGATCGTGGAGGAGCGTTTCTACTACGACCCGGCGCAAGTGCGTCCTGCCAAGCCGTGAGGCTCAAACTCGCGTCGATCGATTTCCTCGAACGCGACGTGCGCCTGCGCATGCCGTTCCGCTTCGGCGTGGTGACGCTCACCGAGTCGCCGCAGGTCTTCGCGCGCTGCCGCATCCGCACCGAGGACGGCAGGCAGGCCGAGGGCGCAGCCGCCGAGCTGCTCGCACCCAAGTGGTTCGACAAGAATCCGGCGCTTTCGAACGACGACAATTGCGAGCAGCTGCGCGCGTCTCTGCGCGTCGCAAGGAAACAGTACCTCGCTCACGGCATGCGCACCGCGTGGCAGCATTCGTCTCCCGCCACGGGCCTGGTGGAGAACTATGGCCCCGCGCTCGTTGACCGGGTGCTGCTCGATGCGCTGTGCCGCGCCTGCGGGGTGTCGTTCTACGAGGCGATTCGATCCAATCTGGTCGGCGCGGAAGTTTTCGAAGGTATCGATCTGGCGCAGTTTTTCGCGACGCTGAAGCCCGCGGGAAGCATCGCCGCCCGGCACACCGTCGGCCTGGTCGACCCGATCACCGCCGCAGACCAGAAAGAGCGCGTCAACGACGGCCTGCCGGAGACGCTCGAGGAAGTGGTGGCGGTCTACGGCCAGCGCTGGTTCAAGCTCAAGGTGGGCGGCGATGCACGCGCGGACGTCGAGCGCTTGAGCGCGATCGCGGCCATACTCGACCGGATCCCGGAGCCGTATCACGCCTCGCTCGACGGCAACGAGCAGTACGATGACTTCGAGGGTGTGGCCGAGCTCTGGGCGAAGATCAAGGCCGAATCGCGCCTCAAGCGGCTGGTGGAGAGCATCATCTTCCTCGAGCAGCCCGTGAAACGGCAGAAGGCGCTTGAGCGGAACGTCAGCGGCATCGACAAGCCGGTGATCATCGACGAGTCGGACGACGCGATGGACGCGTTTCCGCGCGCCAGGGCGCTAGGCTACAAGGGCGTGTCGTCCAAGACCTGCAAGGGCATCTACAAGTCGCTCATCAATGCGGCGCGCTGTGCCGCTTGGGGTAAAGGCTATTTCATGACGGGTGAAGACCTGACCATCCAGGCGGGCGTCGCTCTGCAACAGGACCTGGCGCTCGTTTCGCTGCTGGGAATTACGCACGTTGAGCGCAACGGCCACCATTACGTGAACGGGATGGCGGACCTTTCAGGTGCGGAGCAGGAAGCCTTTCTTGCTGCGCATCCGGACCTTTACGAACGCAGCCACGGAGCGACGCGGGTGAAAATTTCGGGTGGCCTGCTGGCAATCGGCTCGCTCGACTGCCCGGGCTACGCCAGCGGCGCCATGCCTGACTGGGACACCATGCGGAGGATGACATGACGTTTCGCGTTTTGAGCGCAAATCACACAAGCTTCACGGTTTCCAGCCTGGACCGGACGCCGCGGTTTTTCACCGAATGCCTCGCGTTCCAGCTCGTCTCGCGCGCGCCGCGCGACCCGAGGGTGATCCAGAAGATCACCGGCGTCGACGACGTCGACGCGGCAGTCGCCGCATCGGCGCGCTACGGCGTTGCCGCGATCAATCCGCCAGTCGTGATCGACCAGGGCCCCAACAAGGGCAAGAAGGTCGTGTACCTGCGCGACGCGGACGGCGTAACGCTCGAATACATCGGGAACTAGGCATGGCGCAAAAACGCATCGGCATCCTCATGCATGGCGTCACCGGACGCATGGGGATGAACCAGCACCTCATCCGCTCGATCCTCGAGATCCGCAGGCAGGGCGGCGTCGCGCTCAAGGACGGCACGCGCCTGATGCCGGATCCGATATTGATCGGACGCGACGCGGAGAAGGTAAGGGAACTCGCGGCCAAGCACGGTGTGGAACGCTGGTCGACAGACCTCAATAAAGCATTGAAAAATGAAAGCGACGAAATATTCTTCGACGCCGCCTCGACCCAGCTGCGGCCGAAGCTGATCAAGCAGGCGATCAAGGCGGGCAAGCATGTGTACTGCGAGAAACCGGTCGCGACCACGCTCGCGCAGGCCATCGACCTCTACAAGGCGACGAAGCAGGCAAAGATCAAGCACGGCGTAGTGCAGGACAAGCTCTGGCTGCCGGGCATGCTCAAGCTCGCGAAGCTGCGCGACGACGGATTCTTCGGCAAGATCCTCTCGGTGCGCGGCGAATTCGGCTACTGGGTGTTCGAAGGCGACACGCAGTCGGGCCAGCCGGCCGCGCAGCGGCCCTCCTGGAACTATCGCAAGCAGGACGGCGGCGGCATCATCCTCGACATGCTGTGCCACTGGCGTTACGTGCTCGACAACCTGTTCGGCGAGGTCAAGGCGGTTTCCTGTCTCGGCGCCACCCACATCCCGTTTCGCTGGGACGAGGGCGGCAGGAAATACAAGGCGACTTCCGACGACGCCGCCTACGCCACGTTCAAGCTCGCCGGCGGCGCGATCGCGCACTTCAATTCCTCATGGACGGTGCGCGTGCGGCGCGACGACCTGCTCACCCTGCAGGTGGACGGCACGAAGGGCAGCGCGGTCGCCGGGTTGCGCGGCTGCCGGACCCAATCCTATGCAAAGACGCCCAAACCCGTGTGGAATCCGGACATTCCCCAGCCGATCGATTTCTATGCGGGCTGGGAGGAGGTGCCCGATGCGGGTTATGACAACGCTTTCAAGGTGCAGTGGGAAATGTTCCTGAGGCACGTGGCAGGCGAGGGCGCGTTTCGCTGGGGACTGCTCGAGGGCGCGAAGGGCGTGCAGCTTGCCGAACTCGGATTGAAGAGCTGGAAGCAGAAGAAGTGGCTTGACGTGCCGAAGCTCATGCCATGAAGCGCGACACGATCCTGACCCTCAAGCTGCCGCGGGGCAGCGCGCTGGAGGAGTACCCCGTACGGGAACCAAAGCAATTCAATCGGCCTGCAGGGCCGTTCACGCGCATCGCTTATGCGGCGGCGCATGTGGTTGCCGATCCGCTCGGCGCGCAAGAACCGTGGCTCGATGCGGCGATCGACTGGAACGCGACCATTGCCTACCGCCGGCATCTCTCGTCCTGGGGTTTCGGCATCGCCGAAGCGATGGACACGGCGCAGCGCGGCATGGGGCTGGACTGGGCAAATTCGCTCGAACTGATACGCAGGACGCTCGAATCCGTGCCTGAGGCCGTGGTGGCCTCGGGAGCGGGAACAGATCACCTGCAGGGAAGCGCATCGATTGCGCAAGTAATTTCGGCGTACGAAATGCAATGCACGGCAATAGAAAAGCTCGGCGGCCGCATCATTCTCATGGCGAGCCGGGCGTTGGCGGCGACTGCGAAGTCGCCTGATGACTACGCCAGGGTGTACGAGCGCATCCTGGGTCAGGTAAAACAACCGGTGATCATCCACTGGCTGGGAGAGATGTTCGATCCGGCGCTGTCGGGCTACTGGGGAAAGCAGGATCACGACGAGGCGATGAATGTATGTCTCGATGTTCTGAAGAGAAATTCCTCGAAAGTGGACGGGATAAAAATCTCGTTGCTGGACAAGGAAAAGGAAATCGCCATGCGCAGGAAGCTCCCGGGGGGAGTGCGCATGTATACCGGCGACGACTTCAACTTTGCCGAGCTGATCGAGGGCGACGCGCAGGGCTACTCCGACGCGCTCCTCGGGATCTTCGACTCGATCGCGCCCGCGGCCTCGCAGGCCTTGTCTTTGCTTGCCGAAAATAAAAAAGCCGAATACCACGAAGTGCTGGGGCCGACGGTGCCGCTGTCGCGCCACATTTTCAAGTCACCGACGCGTTTCTACAAGACCGGCGTGGTCTTCATGGCTTGGCTGAACGGCCACCAGGATCACTTCGTCATGGTGAGCGGCCAGCAGAGCGCGCGCAACGTCCTGCACTTTGCCGAACTTTTCCGGCTCGCGGATGCCGCCGGCCTGCTGCGGGACCCCGCACTGGCCTGCAAGCGCATGCAGCAACTCCTCGCGGTGCATGGATTTTAGAAAGCTCAGCGAGTGTTTCGGCGTGCAAGCCAGAGATGTTGATCTGGCATCCCTGAGTGGAAGTGCGTTTTACAAGCACCAGGTGCAGGCCGCGGTGATCGTGTGGCCGCAGGTATCCCTGTTCCTGCCGAGGCCGTTCCCGCCGGGGGCCCGGTGACCCTCGCCGATCCCGCCAGACTTTCGCTGAATACCGCGACCGTGAAGGCGCAATGGTCGCTCGCGCAGTCGATCGAGGGCTGCGCTCGCCACGGCATCCGCGATATTGCGCCCTGGCGCGACAAGCTCGCCGAGCTCGGCCCGAAGAAAGCCGCTTCCCTGATCAGGAGCCACGATCTGTCCGTGACCGGGCTTTGCCGGGGCGGCTTCTTTACCGCGAAGGACTGGCTGGACGACAACCGACGCGCCATCGAGGAGGCGCACGCGCTGGAGGCCGACTGCCTGGTGCTCGTGGTGGGCGGGCTGCCCGAGGGCTCGAAGGACCTCGGCCGAGCGCGCGAACGCGTGCAGGAATGCATTTCGAAAATCCTTCCCGAGGCGCGAGCCGCAGGCGTGCCGCTCGCCATAGAACCGCTGCATCCGATGCAGGCGGCCGACAGAGCTTGCATCAATACATTGGAGCAGGCGCTGGACATGTGCGATGCACTGGGCGATGGCATCGGCGTAGCAGTGGACATCTATCACGTCTGGTGGGATCCGAAACTGGAGCAGCAGATCAAAAGGGCGGGAAAGAAACGCACCCTCGCGTACCACATCTGCGACTGGCTGGTGCCGACGCGCGACCTGGCCTACGACCGGGGAATGATGGGCGACGGGATCATCGAACTTGCGAAAATAAGAAGCTGGATCGAATCCGCCGGATACTCGGGTTTCCATGAAGTCGAGATTTTCTCCGAGCGCGACTGGTGGCAGCGCGATCCGGATGAAGTACTGCGGATCTGCAAGGAACGTCATCGGCTCACCTGAAACATGAAGCTCGGCTACTTCACCATGCCGCTGCACCCGGTGGGCCGGGACTGGCGCCAGACGCTGGCCGAGGACCGGGAGGCCGTGCTGCTCGCCGAGCGCCTCGGTTTCGAAGAGGCCTTCATCGGCGAGCACGTCACCGATCTGGCCGAGACCATCACTTCCTGTCTGATTTTTATTGCCACGCTGGCGCGGGACACGAAGACGATTCGCCTCGGCAGCGGCACCGTGAATCTTGCCAACCGGCATCCGGCCGCGACCGCTGCCGAGATCGCGATGGTGGACACGCTGCTCGAAGGCCGCTTCATCCTCGGCGTCGGGCCGGGCGGCCTGCGCTCGGACGCGGAGATGATGGGAAACTTCGACGCCGACCGCAACGCGATGTTCGTCGAGGCGATGGAGCACATGATCGCGCTCTGGACGCAGGAGCCGCCGTACCGCCTCCAGGGCAAGATCTGGCATCTCACTACCGAACGTACCTGGATCCCGGACCTGGGGCAGGGGGCGATGCTAAAACCCTTCCAGCGTCCGCATCCGCCCATTGTGGTGACGGCGATCCTGCCGGATTCGAACGGAATCGCGTCAGCAGCGGCACGCGGCTGGACGCCGATTTCGGCGAACTTCGTCCATCCCTGGGTAATCGCCACGCACTGGAAGAAATACGCCGAAGGCTGCGCGCGCGGCGGGCGCGATGCGAGACCGCAAGATTGGCGCGTGGCGAAGAGCATTTTCGTCGCCGAGGACGACGCGACGCTGCGCCGCATGACGCGTGACCCCGGCAATCCGTTCGCCCATTACTTCCGCAATCTGCAGCGCAAGGCGCAGGGCGGGCGCGGCAACGCGTTCTTCAAGCACGATCCCGCCATCCCGGACGCCGCCCTCACCGACGATTACCTGACCGGGCAGATGCTGATCAGCGGCACGGTCAACCAGGTGGTGGAGCGGCTGCTTGCCTTCCGCGAGCGGATCGGGGCGTTCGGCACGCTGCTCTACTGCGGCCACGACTGGGCCGGCCCGGCCGCGATGCGCCGCTCGATGCAGTTGATGGCGCAGGAAGTGCTGCCGCGCGTCAATCGCGCGCTGGGCGAGCCCAGCTAGAACTCAGGCGTCGGTGAGCGGCCCGAAGCCCCAGGAAAAGAGCGGACGGCCGCCGCTTTCCGCCACTACGGCGACTTCTTCGAGCCAGTAGCGCTCGCGCTCGCCCCCCGGCACCAGCAGGTGCAGCGGCACGACCATACCTTTCTCCAGCGACCAGTCGCCGTTCGCCTTGCCATCGGCGCTGCGCTGCTCGATGTCCATGTGCGACAAGCCGAGGCCGTGAAAGAACATGACCGCCTCGTCCGCGTTCGCCAACCCAGCCTTGCGATAGGCCTTGCGCGCAAGCGTCTGCAGGCTGCTGATCCGCGCGCCGGGACGCATTGCCGCGAGCAGTTCCTCGGCGACGCTCGCCGTGGCGGCGGCGTTGCGCTTGCCGGTTCCTTCCGGTTCGCCGCCGGCGACCCAGGTCTTGCCGCCGTCCCAGCAGTACAGATCGAGCGTGCCGTGGCAGTCGAACATGACGTGGCTGCCGCGATCGATCGGGCCGTCTTCGAAGCCGGTTTGCAGCGTGATCGACGCGTCGGCGCCGCGCGGATGGCTCCAGACCATCGCGCCCGGGTCGCGCACGAAGCCGCCCAGGTCGACCGCTGCGCGCGCGTACGCCTGCGCAAGTTCGCGCCAGCGCATGCCGGGCTGCCAGGCCGCGATCGTGCGCCGGATCGCCGCCTCGTTCAGGCGCGTGGCACGCTCGAGCAGCCGCAATTCCGGCTCGGTTTTCACCGCGCGCGCGAACATCAGCGCGTCATAGCCATCGGCCAGTGCGAGCGTGTCGATACCGAGACGCATGCCGAAGCCCGGATCGTCGAAGGCGACGCGGCTCCGCCCAAGCTTGAGGCTCTCGATGGCGCCGCGCATCGCCGTGACCATGTCGAAGGCATAGTTGCGGCGGGCGCCGGCAAGCGGTGCGCCCGCGGCGCCGGCGGGAATGAAGCGCTCGATATCGCTGCGCGCGGCCGGCAGGTCGAGCGGCATCATCACGGCGCGGAAAGGGCGCACGTCCTCGACCCAAGTCGGCTGTGCGAGGAAGGTCGCCAGGTAGTAGTCGGCGAGCACCATCACCGGATGCCCGGGCGCGTGGCGCGACAGCACGACCGCATAGGGCCGCGGCTCGTCCGACTTGTGCGCGATCGCATTGAAGCCCGTCAGGTAGAAGACGTTCTGCGGCGTGGTGGCGACGATCGCATCGAGCTTGCGCGCCGTCATGGCGTGCAGCAGCCGGTCGAGGTTGCAGAAGCTCTTCGGCAGGGGCTCTCGCATCAACGCAGCGGCTTGCCGGGTCTGGTTCCTTCGATCAACCGCGACAGGCTCTGCATCGCCTGCCGGAAACGCGTCGTCTCGTGCCGCGAATGGTGGTAAGTCCATGGAAAGAGGCGATGCACTTCTTCGATGAATTCCTCGGGCAGGATGACTCTGCCGGCGGAGCTTGCGGTGTCAGGCCGGCTCCGCGCACTTGGCAGCGACGATTCAAGCAACGCCAGCAGAACAGCGCAGAGCGCCGCGATCAGGACGATGCCGATGACCAGCGCTGCCGACCACGCGATCCAGAGTGCAACTGGCGTCAGCGCGAGAAAAATTCCCAATCCGGCCGAGGCGAAACCGCCAAGCCGTTCGGCCAGCACCGCGCGCTCAATGGTTTTCTGCATGCCTGCTTGTATGTCGAGGCCAGACCGCAGCGACCATATTACCCGTTCGAGCGCAGGCGACCCTGATTACTTGCGAGGCACTGTCCAGAGCAGGATCTGGTGGCCGCCGATCTCCACTGTCCGATCGGGAGGCCAGTCGCCGATGCCGAAGCGGTGCGAGACGATGCGGGTTCCGGGCCGCAGTTCGGCCAGCAGCTTGGGCCTGAGCTGCGCGTTCAGTTGCGGGAAGAGGAACAGGGTCACCACGCTGGCCGCGCGAAGGTCGCTGCCGAACAGATCCTCGTGGCGAAATTCGAGCAGGTGCTCCATCCCGGCTTCGCGCGCATTGCGGCGTGCGCGTTCGATCATGCGTGCGTTGAGTTCGATCCCGACCCCGCGCGCGCCGTAGGCCCGAGCTGCGGTGATGGGGATGCGGCCGTCGCCGGAGCCAAGGTCGTAGACCACGTCCGCACGGGACACGCGCGCGAGCCGCAGCATGGCCTCGACCACCGGCTGCGGCGTCGGGAGGTAGAGCACCTCGGCTTCGTTCATCTGGGCGGCATCGGGCTGCGCGCCGGCCGCACCCGCAAAGAGCATCGCAGCGGCGAACCGGCAGAGCGCTCCCTGCATGCCAGGCATCATCCTGTTTTCGACGGGTAGTCGATCGCGCGCCGCGCTATGCCTTCACGGTGCACTGTATTGGCACATCGGCGAAACCACGATGCGGTTTTTCGCGCGCAATTGGCGCAGCTGGAGAGGTTCGAAGAGCAGTGTGGGGGTCATCACCAGATTGTCCGGTTCTCGATGCTTGCGCATTAGAACATCGCAACGGGGCCAGGAGGCCCGCATGGATGCTGCAGAGCAACACGCGCTCAAGTGTCTTGACGGATATCGCACGAATCGCGATCATCGTCGCTTCAAAGGGGGGTAGAAAATGTCAAGTCACGTTTCGAAATTCTGGTTCACGTTCGCATCCGCGCTGTCGTTCGCGACGCTGGCGGTGCCCGCGAGCGCCCAAGACACGGTGCGCTGGAAGATGCAGAGTGCATTCGGCAGCACGCTGACGCACCTTGGCACGTCCGGTGTGCGCTTCTCGAAGGACATCGAGCGCATGTCCGGCGGCAAGTTCGACGTCAAGTTCCACGAGCCCGGCGCGCTGATACCGCCGCTCGAGTGCTTCGATGCAGTTTCAAAGGGTTCGGTCGAGTCATGCTGGACGACGCCGGGCTATCACACCGGCAAGTATCCCGAGGCGGCATTCTTCACCACGGTGCCGTTCGGCCCGAACTTCGGCGAGTTCCTCGCCTGGAAGTGGTTCGGCGGCGGCAACAAGCTGCGCGACGAGATCTACGCCAAGCATGGCCTGGTCGCCGTCGAGGCCTTCTGCATCGGCCCCGAAACCTCCGGCTGGTTCCGCAAGGAAATCAAGTCGACCGCGCAATTGAAGGGCCTCAAGATGCGCTTCTTCGGTCTGGGCGCCCAGGTGATGCAGAAGCTCGGCGTGTCGACGCAGCTGCTCGCGGCGGCCGACATCTACCCGGCGCTCGAGCGCGGCGTGATCGACGCCACCGAGTTCTCGATGCCTGCGATGGACATCAAGCTCGGTTTCCACCAGGTGGCGAAGTTCAACTACTTCCCGGGCTGGCACCAGCAGGTCTCGTGCAGCGAGGTCCTGATGAACAAGGCGGAGCACGACAAGCTGCCGCCGGCCTACAAGGCGATGCTCGAGATCGCGGGCCAGGCGCAGGTCGCCTTTACCTACGCCGAGAGCGAGGCCACCCAGTTCGACGTGATGGCCGAGATGCGAACCAAGCACAAGGTGCAGGTGAAGCGCTGGACGGACGCCGATCTCGCCGTCTTCGAGAAGGCGTGGCTCGAAGTGCTGAAAGAGGAGTCGGAGAAGAGCCCGGGCTTCAAAAAGGTCGCCGACCACTATCTCGACTTCCGCAAGAAGTACGCCATCTGGGGCGACGCGCAAGTGGTGAAGCCCACCTACCTGCCGGCCAAGAAGTAGTGATTGCCAAATCCGCACGCCGGGAGCCAGAACTCCCGGCTGCGGTTTTTTTTGCACGTCATTTCAGGACCGCCTGATGGAGCAGCTGCTCAAGCTTGGAAGTCGCCTGGTCAACCGCTATGTGCTGGCCGTCGTGCTGATCCTGCTGATCGGCTTTTTTTACGCCTACGTCACCGGCCTAAACCCGGCCGGGCGCGCCGAACTGCTGCACAAGGCGCAGGAGTTCCTGCCGGTCCTGATGTTCATGACGCTCGGGCTGCTGCTCTTCTCCGGCTACCCGGTGGCGTTCATCCTCGGCGGGCTGGCGCTGATTTTCGGCCTGCTCGGTTTTTTCCTGGGCAGCTTCAAGCTGGTGCATTTCTTCAATTTTCTGCCGCGCATCTGGGGCCAGGCGGCGGAGAACCTGGTGCTGGTGGCGATTCCCACCTTCATCTTCATGGGCGTGATGATGGAAAGGAGCGGCATCGCCCAGGACCTGCTCTACTGCGTGCAGTTGATCCTAAAGCGCGTGCCCGGTGCGCTCGCGCTCGGCGTGACCATCATGGGCACGATCCTCGCCGCGATGACCGGCATCATCGGCGCCTCCGTCACCATGATGACCGCACTCGCGCTGCCCACCATGGTGAAGCAGGGCTACAGTCATGCGCTTTCCTGCGGCACCATCGCCGCGGCGGGCACGCTCGGCATCCTCATTCCGCCGAGCATCATGCTGATCGTCATGGCCGACCTGCTGTCGATCTCGGTGGGCAACCTGTTTTCCGCTGCGATCGTTCCCGGACTGGTGCTTGCCGCCCTGTACCTGCTTTTCATCTGGATTACCGCAACGCTCAAGCCCTCGCTTGCGCCGCCGCTGCCGCCCGACCTGCTCACGGTGCCCAAGGGCAAGTTGCTGCCGCTGCTGTGGCGCGCGTTCTTTCCGCCGGTGTTCCTGATCGGCACCATCAAGCTCTCGATCCTGCTCGGCTGGGCGACGCCGAGCGAGGCGGGCGCGGTAGGGGCGGCCGGTGCGATCGTGCTGGCGGCGCTCTGGGGCCGGCTGAACGTGAAAATGCTGGACGGCGTCTGCCAGAGTTCGGCGCGCACCATCTCGATGGTGTTCTTCATCATCATCAGCGCCACCTGCTACGCCTTCGTCTACCGCCAGCTCGGCGGCGACGAGCTGGTCGAGAGATTCATCAAGGAGGCGGGCCTGGGCAGCTGGGGGTTCCTGTTCCTGGTCATGGGCATCGTGTTCCTCCTCGGCTTCTTCCTCGACTGGATCGAGATCACGCTGATCGTGCTACCGGTGTTCGCGCCGCTCATCAAGACGCTCGACTTCGGCACCCACGTGCCGCACGAGGACATCGTCTACTGGTTCATGATCCTGCTCGCGGTCAACCTGCAGACGTCGTTCCTCACGCCGCCGTTCGGCTTTGCGCTGTTCTACCTGAAGGGCATCGCGCCGAAGGAAATCAAGATCCAGAGCATCTATAAGGGCATCATTCCGTTCGTCATCCTGCAGCTGATCGGCCTGTGCCTGGTGATGGCGTTTCCGCAGCTCGCTCTCTGGCTGATGCGCTATGGAATCGAATAAGAACGCCCCCGCATTGCCGGTGACGGTGCGCCTTGCCGCCCGGCTGCGCCGGGTGGTGGATTTCGTCGGCCGCTATGCCGCCTGGCTCAGCCTTCCCGTGGTCGCCATAACCTCTCTCGACGTCATCGGGCGCAAAGTTGCCTACGAGGCCGAGGACGGCAGCACCCGCAGCCTGCAGATCTGGCTCGCGGAAAACCTGGGGTCGTTTTTCCAGTCGACGAAGCTGCAGGAGCTGGAATGGCATTTCCATGCCGCCTTGTTCGCCCTGGTGCTGGGCTACGGCATGATCTACAACACCCACGTGCGCATCGACCTGATTCGCGACAACGTCCATTTCCGCGGCAAGGCCTGGCTCGAATTCATCGGCCTGACCTTTTTCATGATTCCCTTTTGCGCGATCGTGATCTACTTTGCGTTGGATTACACCCATGCGTCGTACGTGGTAAAGGAGATCTCCGCCTCGCAGGTCGGGCTCTCGCACCGCTGGATCATCAAGAGCGTCCTGGTGTTCGGCCTGCTGGTGGCGTTGCTCTCGGGCATCGCCGCCTGGCTGCAGGTGGTGACCATCCTGTGGGGGCCGCGCGAACTGCGTTTTCCTCTCATGACCCTGGACTGGCCGGAAGACGACGCCAAGATCGAGGGCAAGGAGCGCGTCAAGCTGGAGGACGAATACGGATTGCGGCTAAGCGACTCGCCGGCGCCGACCGATCCTTCGCTCGTCGCGGCGGCCGACGCCAAGCGCAAGGCGCAAGCAGCATCGGCGGGCTAGCGCAGCGCCGATGGACCTGAACTGGGACAAGCTTTTCAAGCGCTACGTCTGGCACGACGAGCGCACGCCTTACCTGACCCGGGTCGCCAACCTCACCCGGGTGCAGGCGCACTACGAACTGTTCGGCTATTCGCTCCTGATGGCGGTGCTGTTCGGGGCACTGTCGGTGGCGACGCTCTCGAGCGCGCTGCCGCACGGCGACACCGCGATAGTTTCGATTTATGCCCTCACGGTGTGTTGCGCGGCGGTCCTGCTCGGCGCGACGCGGCATCCCTGGGCGGCAACGTGGTGCGCGGCCGCGCCTCTCGCGATCCTCGCGTACTTCGGCTACTGGGGCTTCCATCCAAGCCACGAGCTCGGCGACAAGGTGCTGCTGGTGGCGGGCGTGATCGCCTGGCTGCTGTATTCGCGCCGGCTGATGGCGGTAGCGCACGCCTGGCAAAGGCTTGCAGGGCCGGACTGAGCCAGCGGGTTTCGCCACGAACGTCCCCGGGGCAATTCGCTGGCATGCGGCGATCTACGTCGCCGGCGCGTGCGCCCTGATCGCGGCCAACTGGTTCACCGGCGGCGCCTGGTGGTCGTTCTGGCCGCTCGGGGCGTGGGGCGTGATGCTCGCCATCCATTACCTGGTCTACAAGACCCGCAGCGTGGACGAGGCCTGGGTCGAGGAGCGCACCGCAAACCTGCACTCCAAGAGCTACGACGCGCACCATATCGACCGCATCGCCGAGGACCATGAAAATAACCCGCGTTGAGGCCATTCCGCTCTCGATCCCGTGCCGCTACGGCGCTGAGGGCTGGACGCTGGGCGCGGGCGGCTGGCGGGCGCTCGATTTCTGCCTGGTGCGCGTGGATACGGACGCCGGGCTCACCGGCTGGGGTGAAGCCTTTTCCTATTCCTGCAGGCGGGCGGTCGCCGCGGCACTGACGGACATGATCGCGCCGATCGCGGTCGGGCACGATGCGACGGACATCGCGGGACTGCATGCCGGGATCCAGAAGCGCTTGCATATCTTCGGCCGCTTTGGCATCGCGGCGTTCGCGCTCTCGGGCCTGGATATCGCGCTTTGGGACATCGCCGGCAAGGCAGCCGGCAAGCCGCTGCATGCGCTGCTCGGCGGCGCTCGGCGCGAGCGCCTTGAGACCTACGCGAGCCTGCTGCGTTATGGAAGTGAATCTTTAGCAAAGGAATATTGCAAGCGAGCGCTGGACGAAGGCCATCGCGCAATCAAGCTGCACGAAGTAAGCGAACCGGTGATCGCGGCGGCGCGCGCGGCGGTGCCCCGCGACGCGGCGCTGCTGCTCGATGTCAACTGCGAATGGAGCGTGGCGGACGCGATCGCGATCGGCAGGCGGCTCGCGCCGATGGGATTGGAATGGTTCGAGGAGCCGGTGTTCCCGCCCGAAGGCGCCGCGGGCCTGCGCGAAGTCGGCGAGGCGAGCGGCATCCCGATCGCGGCCGGCGAGAATTGCTGCTTTGCCACCCAGTTTGCGGCCCTGTTCGACGCCGGCGCGTTGCAGTACGCGCAGCCTTCGGTCACCAAGGTGGGCGGCATCACCGAGTTCCGCAAGGTGGCGGCGCTAGCGGCGGCGCGGGGCGTGAAGCTCGCGCCGCATTCGCCGTATTTCGGTCCAGGCGCGCTCGCGACGCTGCACCTGGCCGCCGCGCTCGCGCCCGAGGCGCGCTTCGAGTATTTCTACTTGCAGGCCGACGCCTGGCTGTACGGCGATCTGCTTGCGCCCCGGCGCGGTGAACTGGGGGTGCCGCAGGGGCCGGGTTTGGGCGCAGATCCGGACCCGGATCTGCTGCGGCGCTATCGCGCTGACTGAATCTCCGCGCTCATCCAGTTTGCCGCGCGCGCAGCACGGCGATGACGGCGGATGGATCGAGGCGAGACCGATAGTCGGCGTCCACATGAGCGAGCGCGATGCGCCGGTCCGGGTTAATGACGAAGGTACCGGGCACCGGCAAGGTCCAGTCGCCGCCGTTCCATTGCGCGAGGTCGCGTCCCCGGCCCTGGTAGATTTTCCGCAATTCTTCGGAGAGCATGAAGGCGAGGCGGTACGCGCCGGCGATCTGGCCGCCCTGGTCGCTCAGGACCGCAAAGGCGAGCGCGTTCTTTTCCTGCGTGGTGAGCGAGTTGTCCGGCGACTCAGGCGAGATCGCGATGAGCCGGGCGCCCAGCGCAGCGAGCTCGGGCAGCGCCTGCTGGTAGGCGCGCAATTCCAGGTTGCAATAGGGACACCAGCCGCCGCGGTAGAACTTGAGCACCACCGGACCGTGTCGCAACTGCGCGACGAGCCCAACCGGCTTGCCGGTGGCGTCCGCAAGCGTGAAATCGGGAGCGAGGTCGCCGGCCTTGAGTGCCTGCCGCTCCAGGCCCGCTGCACGAAGCTCTTCGATGCCTTTTTCGTAGGCCGCGACGATCGAGGCGGCGTTCGTTGCGGCGAATTTTGTCTTGATCTCCTGCAGTCCTTCCTTCATTCCCGTCACGGCGTGTCCTTTCGCTTGAGAGCGTTGCGTGCAGTCTGTTCTAACCCTTGAAATCCCGCGGGCGTCGCGGCGGACGGCACCATACGCCGGAGAGGTCCGGATCCAGCCAGGATACCGTGACCGCCCAGACGCCCGCCAGGAGCGCGCAGGCGCCGAACCACCAGGCACGCTCCCTGACGAACACGGGAATGGCGTCGTCCGCGCCGAACATCGCGTAGCCGCCGATGGCGAGGAATCCGGCTCCGATCAGCGTGCCCAGGATGCGCGTGGGGAACTGGTTGCGATGGATGCGCATGCCGGCACGATACCCTACCGCGCCCTGCATCGATCGGATTCGGATGGAAGTAGAATCGATCGATGACGGGCGTGCTGCGATTTGTTGGCGTGGTTCTGCTGTCCTGGGCCAGCCTGAGCCGCGGGGCCGAGGGCTTTCATCTCGAGGTTGAATCGCCGCGGTTCAGGATAGCCATCCCGGGCATCCCCCAGATGAAAATGGAAGTGCATCCGAAAAATGCAACCCAGCCGCAAATGCGATTCCTGGGTTCTGCAGAGCCTTATACGGTTGCGGTTTTCACGCCCGCAGCGGTGGAAGGCATGACACCCCTGGATTGTGCTGGCGCGGTATCGAGGACTCTCGCAGCCAGGCCGGGGACGCCACCAGCCGCGCAGATCGTCAAGGCGCGATTGAACGACCGCACATTCGTGGTCATGTATGCGGTATCGCTCGTCATGGGCGTGCAGCTGAACGCTCATATCCTGTCCGGCGTCGGCGGCCGGCACTGCGTCGAGGTCCACGCGACCAAGATATCCGTCGACGAGGAAGACCTGGCCGAATGGGTCAGCGAGCTCGAGAAAGCCAAAATCGAGCCGGACTGATTCAGCGTTTCACGCGGATCAGGAGCACCAGCGGCACCACGACGAGCGACGTCGCGATGAAGAACACGAATGCGTCCAGGTAGCCGATCATCGACGCTTGGCGCGCTATCTCGCGGGACAGGCCCGCCAGGCCGCGCACATCCTCCAGGTTCCAGGATCCCGCAATCCAGGGCATCGATGCGGATGCGGCGTATGGCGTGACCCGTTCGGCGAGCTCGGCGTAGCTGGTGCGCGTCATGTGAACGGCGAGGCTGATGCTAAGCGAGATGTGGATGCTCGAGCCGAAGTTGCGCACCATGTGAAAGACAGCCGAGGCTTCGGCGAGAAAGCCCAAGGGGATGGTCGAGAAGCTCACCAGGGTGATAGGCACCCACAGCACGCCGACGCCGAATCCCTGCAGGGCCATTGGCCAGAACACGTCCGCGCTGCTTGGATTGACGTCCAGATGCGCGAGCTGCCAACCGGCGAAGGCCTGCAGCAGGAAGCCGAGCACGATCATGGCGCGCGGATCGAGGCGGCTGGCATAGATCATGAGGAAAAAGCCGATCATGGTGCCCAGACCGCGGGCACCCAGGACAAAGCCGATCACCGAGTCCGGATAACCGCTCACGCCCTGCAGCATCGGCGGCAACAGGGTCATCGGAGTGAAATTAAGCATGCCGAAGACGAAAATCAGCACGATGCCGATGGCGAAATTGCGGTCCGCGAGCAACCGTGGGTCGAGGAACGGGCGCTCTGCAGTCGCGCTATGGACGATGAACGCATACAGCGCGAGTCCGGCAATTACCGCCCAAGTGATGATTTCGGCGGAATCGAACCAGTCGGCGCGCTCGCCGCGATCGAGCATGAGCTGCGTCGCGGCGAGCATGCTCGAGAGCAGCAGGAAGCCCAGCCACTCCAGCCGGTCCTTGCTCCCTGCTGCGCGGTCATGGATGAAGGCGAGCGTGCCGACATACACGAGCAGCGCGAAGGGCACGATCATGAAGAATACCCAGCGCCAGTTGTAGGCCTCGGCAATCCAGCCGCCCGCCACCGGCCCGATGATCGGGCCCAGTACCGAACCCAGGCCGAATACCGCGATTACCGCGCCATGGCGCCCTTTCGGATAGGTGTCCAGCACGATCGCCTGCGACAGAGGCACCAGCGGTGCGCCGATCGCTCCCTGCAGCGCGCGGAACACGACGAGTTCGCCAAGTGAATCGGCAAGGCCGCAGGCCAGCGACGCGACGCCGAAACCGAGTACGCAGGTGTTGCACACGCGCCGGCGGCCGTAGCGCGCAGTGAGCCATCCGGCGAGCGGCGTCATGACCGCGGTGGCGACGATGTTCGAGGTCACCACCCAGGCGATCTGGTCGGGCGTGGCGGAGAGGGCGCCCTGCATCTGCGGCAGCGACACGTTGGCGATGGTGACCGTCATCGCATAAAGGAAGGTCACCCCTGTGCAGGTGGCGAGCACCAGTGCTCGCTCGAAGGCCGCGCCCGCCCACTGCGCCTCTGAAAGCGGGACCGGCTGCGCGCTCACGGGGTCCGCGGAACCTTCAGCGGCCGAAGGCGCCGCGCAGGTCGGGCAGGCCGCGGCTGCGGCCGGTATCGATGCTCACGCTGACCGTCATGCCGGCGCGCAGCGCAGGCCGGTCGGCGGCGGGCGGGCCGTCCGGCGCGATCGCAAGCAGCACCGGCACGCGCTGCACCACCTTGATCCAGTTGCCGGTCGCGTTCTGCGGCGGCAGCAGCGCGAACTCGGCGCCGGTGGCCGGAGCGATCGTGTTGACGCGCGCGCGCCACTCGACGCCCGGATAGGCGTCGGCCACGATGCGCGCTTCTTGTCCCACGCGCACGGCGGCGAGTTGCGTTTCCTTGAAGTTGGCCTCGATCCAGGGTTCGCCCGCCAGGATCAGGCTGAAGGCAGCGACGCCGCGCGCGACGTTCATGCCGGGCTGCAGCTTCAGGTTGCTCACGATCCCCGCGGCGGGCGCCTGGATCCGTGTGCGCGCGAGTTCCAGCGCGGCGGTATCGAGCGCGGCGCGCGCTTCGAGCACGCGCGGGTGGCGGTCGGTGGGTTGCTTGAGGTCGCCGCCCAGGCCCGCGAGCCCGCGCGCCACGCGTTCCTGCAGCGCAGTGAGCCTGGCTCGCGCCGTATCCAGATTGTGGCGCGCCTCGTCGTAGGCCTCTTCGCGCACCATGCCCTGCTCCCTGAGGCGCCGCTGGCGCTCCAGCTGCAGGCCAAGAAAGCGGATGCGCTCCTCGGCTTCCGCTGCGTCGGCGAGCGCGACGCGATGCTCGGCGCGCAGCGTCTCGACTTCGGTGCGCGCATTGGCGAGCTGCGCGCTGGCGCGCGCGACCGCCGTCTCGAAGGGCACGGCGTCGATCCGAAACAGCAGCTGCCCGGCCTCGACGCGCTGGTTGTCGCGCACCGCGATTTCCGCTACGCGACCGGCGACCTCGGCGCTGACAGCGACGATGTGTGCCTTGACGTAGGCGTTGTCGGTTTCCATGTGGCGGCCGCCCTGAGCATAGAAGTGCAGGGCGGTCGCAACGACGGCGAGCGGCACGCCGAGGAGCAGCAGTGCGCGCGCGAGCCTGCCGCCGAGGCGGGAACCGTTCACCGCAGGTTTTCCTTGATCGCCAGCAGCGTGTCGACGAAGCGCTCGCGCTCCGCGGCGCTGATGCCGGTAAGGGCGTCGCGCCGCAGCTCCTTGGCGATCGCGCGCATGGTGCGCAACGCCGGCTCGACTTCATCGGTGAGGTGCACGCGCCAGACGCGGCGGTCCTTCGCGTCGTGCTCGCGCCGCACCCAGCCCTTGGCCTCGAGGCGGTCGAGCAGGCGGCCGAGCGTCGGCTTTTCGATTTCCAGCAATTCGGCCAGCCCGGTCTGGCTGACGCCGTTGCTGCGGTAGAGGTGCGTCAGCACCCACCACTGCGCGCGCGTCAGGCCGAGCTTGCGGATGCGCCGGTCATAGGCGATGCGCAGCAGGCGCGCGACGTCGTTCAGCAGGAAACCGAAGTTTCGCGAGAGATCTTCGCGCAGCATACGGCGATATTAGTTGCCTGGCTTACGATAAGCAAGGCAAGGTATTATGCGATTCCCTGGACGGCAAGGAAGCAGCCATGCGCGGCGCAGTGTTTCTCGGCAACAGGAAGATCGAAATCCGCAACTTTCCCGATCCCACGCCGGGTCCCGGCGAAGTGGTGATCCGGATGAAGGCTTCGGGCATGTGCGGCAGCGACCTCAAGTTTTACCGGCCGCCGCCGGGTGAAGCGCAGAAGGCACTCGGCCTGGGCGGCAATGCCGAACCCTTCATCGCCGGCCACGAGCCCTGCGGCGTGATCGCCGCGCGCGGCCCGGGCGTCTCCGAGCGCGAGGCGCCGGTCGGCCAGCGCGTCATGAATCACCACTATGCCGGCTGCGGGGTTTGCGGCCATTGCCGCGTGGGCTGGTCGCAGTTGTGCCGCGCCGGCATCACGGTCTACGGCGTCACCGGCAACGGCGGCCATGCCGAATACCTCAAGGCGCCGGCGCGCACCATGGTGCCGCTGCCCGACGAACTGTCCTTCTCGGAGGGCGCGGCCGTTTCCTGCGGCACGGGCACCGCGTTCGGCGCGTTACGGCGCATGCAGACGCAAGGCGGGCAGACGCTGGCGGTATTCGGCCAGGGACCGGTAGGCCTGTCGGCCACCCTGCTCGGCGCGAAATTGGGGGCGCGCGTGATCGCGGTGGAAACAAACCAGGAACGCCTCGCGCTGGCGAAACAGTTCGGCGCCACGGACCTCGTCGACGCATCGAAGGAGGACTCGGTGAAGGCGCTGAAGGACCTCACGCGCGGCGAGGGCGTGGACCTGACGCTGGAATGCAGCAGCGCCCCTTCCGCGCGGCAGGCGGCCGTGCGAGCGGTCAGGACCTGGGGCACGGCCTGCTTCGTGGGCGAGGGCGGTGACGTGACGCTCGACGTGTCGCCGGACCTGCTGCGCCGCCAGGTGACGCTTATCGGCTCGTGGACCTTCAGCGCCATGGGCATGGGCGAGTGCGCACGTTTCGTCGCCGACAACGGCGTCAAGCTCGACCGGATCTTCACGCACCGCTGGAAGCTCGAGCAGGCCGGCGAGGCCTACAAGGTGTTCGACGCCCAGTCTTCGGGCAAGGGTGTGATCGAGTTTTAGGGGAGGTTCCGTTCTCCCTGGGTGCGGGCCCGGCTGCGCCCCTGCAACCTGCCCCTTGTTCGCCACGTCAGGTTGTGTCACCTTGCCATAGTCCATTTCGGAGATGCGAGGGCGACATGCTGCGCGACGCGGCTTCCTCGATCCAGGCGGCGCAGGCGGCGCCGCGTGAGACG
>Ga0187893_10002015_pt1 | contig 46069 bp, 33 predicted proteins | sample MA1701074metaG_FD_139574 | JGI IMG/M metagenome (GOLD analysis project Ga0187893, IMG submission 139574) | White microbial mat communities from a basaltic lava cave in the Kipuka Kanohina Cave System on the Island of Hawaii, USA - MA170107-4 metaG ... | reverse complement strand
GTTGGCAAGCAACACACACGCCCTCCCGCTGGTCGGGCTAATGATCCTGATAGCGGGACAACCCAATTCACGTTTTCTGCTTGACATCCCAGGACCTTCTCATGGAAGCCACGATTGACGCGCATTTTGCAGCAATCGTGGGCAGTTGTTCGATGGCATACGAAGTGACGCAAACCCAAAGGACATGAAGAATCTCGTCGACTTCCAGACACGCCGTGAGTTTCTTTCAAGTACGGCGGGCACGGCCTCGCTGACCGGTGGAATGCTGTTTTTGGGGTCAGCCACACTGGCTGCGCCGCCGCCCGATTCCGGCTGTCTCACCGATGTCGAGGGTATCAAAGTCGGTCACTACACCGAAACCCGGCGACCCACGGGTTGCACGGTGATCCTCACCGAACGGGGCGCCGTGGCAGGCGTCGATGTCCGGGGTTCAGCCCCGGGAACTCACGAGACCGATTTGCTCTCTCCTCTCAACACGGTGGAAAGGATTCATGCCGTTGTCCTGTCCGGTGGCAGCGCATTTGGTCTGGAGACCGCCTTCGGTGTCATGCAGTACCTGGAGGAGCAACGTATTGGCTACCCAACACGGGTTGCCAGAATTCCGATCGTGCCAGCCGCAGTGCTGTTCGATCTGGGACTGGGAGATGCGCGCATCCGCCCGGACAAAAGGTCGGGCTACCTTGCCTGCAAAGCCGCCAAAGCGCGAACCTGTGAAGAAGGTAACGTTGGGGCCGGAACCGGCGCAACCGTTGGCAAAATGTTTGGAATGGATCGCGCCATGAAGGGCGGCCTGGGGTCGTCATCCATTCAAGTGGGCCCGTTCATGGTCGCGGCGCTTGTTGCCGTGAATGCTTTTGGCGACGTTGTGGACCCCTCGACTGGCGCCGTTCTGGCTGGGGCCAGAACCATGGATGGCAAGACTCTGGTCAACTCCGTTGAGCAGATGCGACAAGGGCGTTACTCTCTGCCCAAGACTTCGGGAGAGAACACCACCATAGGAGTGGTCGCGACCAACGCCGCTTTGAACAAGAGCCAGGCGACCAAGATGGCTCAGATGGCGCACGATGGTCTGGCTCGATCCATCAATCCAGTGCACACGCCCCAGGATGGTGACACACTTTTTGCGGTCGCGACGGGGACGGCGACGGCTGGCCCTGACCTGACATTGTTAGGCTCGCTGGCTGCCGACGTAGTTGCCCAAGCAGTCCGCCGAGCGATTGTGCGTGCGAAAGGTCTGCCCGGACTGCCCAGCCACCTCGATCTGGCATCCTCCCAAAAACGAGGCTGAGACTTGAATCGTTATTTGTGGGTCTTGATTTTCTACTCGGCTTCGCTGCTGCTACTCGGATTCTTCGCATCGCGCCAGGTAAAGCAAGCCAGCGATTTTTTCGTTGCCTCCAGAAAACTGGGAAGCGGCTTGCTATTTTCGACCCTATTGGCCGCCAACATCGGTGCCGGTTCCACAATCGGTGCCGCCGGACTGGGTTACCAGCACGGACTTTCCGCCATATGGTGGGTTGGCTCGGCTGGACTGGGATCTCTGCTCCTCGCCTTTACGCTGGCTCCACGGCTGTGGAGAATAGCGGCAGCACACAACTTCCTGACAGTCGGTGACTATCTTGAATACCGCTATGACCGCAACGTTCGTCGACTGGTTGCGGGCGTCTTGTGGCTGGGGGCATTGGCCATTCTGGCGGGCCAGCTCATCGCGATGGCGTGGATCCTCGAAGTCGTAGCTCAGGCCCCCAAGTGGTTGGGATGCCTTCTCGGCGGCCTGGTGGTGACTGGCTATTTCTCCCTCGGCGGCCTCGTCTCTACCGCGTGGGTTAACGTCGCGCAACTCGCGATCAAGCTGGCAGGCTTTTTGCTGGCCGTTCCGTTCGCAATCCACGGCGCGGGAGGCTGGGAGGGAGCCACAAGCCAGATTGCCGGGCAGTCAGGCTTCCGGGGCAATCTCACTGAGTATCTCAGTGTGACAGGTCACAGCGTCGAATCGTTTGGCTATCTGGTCTTGCTGGTGCCGTCATTTCTGGTCTCACCTGGCATTCTGCAAAAGGTCTATGGCGCCAGGGACTCAGGGGTCGCCCGCAACGGCGTGTTGCTGAATGCATTCGGTTTGCTCCTGTTTGCGTCCCTTCCACCGCTGCTGGGCATTGTGGCGCATGCCTTCTATCCGGAGCTGCCGAACCGAGAACTCGCGTTACCTGCCCTGATGGTTCATCAGATGCCTTTTTGGCTCGGAGCTTTGGCTTTGGCCGCAGTATTCTCAGCCGAGCTGAGTGCGGCCGACGCCGTGTTGGCCATGCTTTCCACGTCCTTTGCCCGAGATTGGGTACAAGGATACTGGCGCCCTGAATTGAACTCTGCGGAGTTGTTGCATATCACACGCATTGTCTCCATCGGGGCAGGGCTCCTGGGTGTGTTGATTGCCCTGTGGCTTCCAAACGTCGTCTCAGCCCTGCAGATTTTCTACGGGCTCTTGACTGCTGCCCTGTTCGTCCCTTTGGTCTTCGGTCTCTACTGGAAACGCCCAAAGGCAAAGGCCGCTCTGGCAGCGATTGTTGCAGGAGTGGGATCAACCTCTGGCTTGCAGGCATTCGGCAGCGGCGCGGGATTGGGCCTCCTGCCTCCCGTAGCGTCCGGCCTACTGGCGGCTGCGGTTACCATGACTTTGGCGGCGATGTGGCAGAATAGTGCTGAGGTGCCGATGGCTCGCTAGCGGCTAACGACCGGTCAAAGCCGGCCTGGGAGCGCTGCTTATAGAGCAACCTACTAAGCGCGCCGTCGCAGTTCAGAGGCGGCATGCCTTAGTTTCGCAGTGATAATGAAAAAAGTTGCCGGGCTCATTCTGGCCGCAGGAAAATCGGAACGCATGGGGCGCCCGAAAGCACTGCTGCCCTTTCAGCGGAGTTGCTTCTTGACTCACATTCTCACGGAAGCGACTCACTCAGAACTGAGCGGCGTCAAGGTTGTGTTGGGACACCAATCGGACGCGATCCTGAAAGCTCTACCGGAGATAGAGCCCAACACCCTTTTCAATCGCGACTATGAATTTGGGCAGTTGTCATCGCTGCAATGCGGGCTGAAGCACTTGAGTTCGGCTCAGCCAGACGGCGTCATGGTCTTCCTGATCGACCATCCAATAATCAATCGATCTCTGGTCAATCAACTCATCGACACGTTTAGCCGGAATACTTCGCCGATCGTGCTTCCTTCGTTTGAGCATCGACGCGGCCACCCCATGATTTTTGGAGCCGAACTGTTCAACGAAGTCCTGGGGGCACCGTTAAATCAGGGCGCCATTGCCGTAGTCAGAAAACACGCGCATGAGATTCTGCATCTGGAAGTAGATGAACCTGGCGTGCTTGTTGATATCGATACGCCCGAAGCCTATGAAGAATTTGTTGTCCGCGTGGGCAAGACATAGTCAGCTCTTCGCCAAACGTAAGGCGGTTCGCTGGCAGACTGCGAATCGAATGACGAGTTACCGCCTTCCAGTTGCGCAGCGGCTTGCTTTGGGAAGCAGTTTGGCTGTGCTTCTCCTTCTGGCTGGTGTTCATGCCGTCACTTTCGAGGAAATCTCCAGCGGTTATCACACGCTCCAGAGCCGGCGTATACAGTCAACGCTCCAGTTTTTGGCGTCAAAGCACTTCAATGGCCGCGCGACCGGCACCCCTGAGGCCGAGCTGACCGTGGCCTATATCGCCAGCGTATTTCGGAGACAGGGCCTGCAGTCGCCGGGAGGCAGCACGGACACTTATCTTCAGAGCTTCGAACTGGTCCAGGCCCTACCCCGCGAAGAGAGCCGGGTGTCAGTTGAAATCGACGACAACGTCAGCCTGACTCTGAAGATGGGCGAAGACTTCCTGCCAGCGCCCTGGGGACCGGATTCAGAAGAGGTGCGAGGGCAAATGGTATTTGCTGGTTACGGCATTACGGCGCCCGAGCTGAAGTACGACGACTTTGCGCGATTGGAAATGAAGGGGAAAATCGCGGTTGTTTTGAGCAAATTTCCAGGAGGGACCCGGCAGACGACCTGGGACTTCTATTCGCAAAAGGATTATGACGAGCCCCTGGAAAAGGCGCTTAATGCACAGAAAGCCGGAGCGGTGGCGATCGTCATCATACAGCCCTCCAACGAAAGTATTCCAGCGCTCAGCTCAATAAGCTTCAAGAATGCGAAAACTTCACTGGCCAGTGAAGTCGAAGCCCAGCGTATTCCGGCAGTTTTTGTTTCCCATCAGACTGGGGAGAAGCTGGTTCGTCGCAACCGGAGCCCGGAGCGGACACTGCAAGCCTTACAGGACAAGATCGATTCTGGATTGAAGCCGGCCTCCTTGTTGCTCGAGAGAAGCGCTACGATCAAGACCCGCTACGAACGCAGAAAGCTTCAAGGCCGCAATGTCATCGGCGTCATTCCTGGATCGGATCCACAGCTACGTGAGGAATGCATTCTTATCGGTGCCCATCACGACCACATGGGCACGGGCGAGAACCAGGAAATTTACTATGGCGCTGACGATGATGCCTCCGGGACGACTGGCCTTCTGGAATTGGCTGAGGCATTCCAGGCTGGACCGCTCCGCCCGAGGCGCAGCATCGTCCTGGCGGCCTGGGGCGCGGAAGAGCTTGGTCTGTTGGGTTCCAAGCACTACGCACTCAATCCTGTATTTCCGTTGAATAAGACCATCGCAATGATTCAGCTGGACATGATCGGCCGCAATGAACAGCGACTTGGCGACCCTGCCAACGGCGAGCCGGAAGAGAAACCTGAAAACAACACAAACACAGTGAGCATCGCCGGTTCGGCCTATAGCCCAGAACTGAAGCAGTGGTTCGAAACCTGCAACCGCCGCACCGGCCTGACGCTGCGCTACCGCTACGATTCGGGGCAGGAGAACCTATTGAAGCGGAGTGACCACTGGTGCTTTCTGAAGGCAGGAATCCCGTCGGTGTTCTTGTTTACGGGCTTTCACCCGGACTATCATCGTCCCAGCGACACAGCCGACAAGATTAACTATGACAAGATGGAAAGAATCCTTCGTTTACTCTACCTAAGTGTGTGGGAGCTGGCCGACCAATCGAGTCCACCGCATTTTATAGTGCCCAAGTCATCGGCTGCAAAGGCCGGGGCTGGATCCGAGCAACAGTAGCACTCAAGCCCGACCTTGATTCACTTCTTCCCTTCCACCCACGGTTGCGTCACGACATTGATGTTCTCGATGCCGGCTATCTTGGCGCGGTCCATCACCTTGGTGATCGAACCGAACGGAACTTCCTCGTCCGCGCGAAGGTAAATGTTGGCGGTTGCAGGGTCTTTAACGCGTGCCTTAAGTCTCTCTCCCAGTTCATTGATGTTGACTTTCGTGTTTTCGATAAACAGCTCCTGGGCACGATTGATCGAGACCACGAGTCTCTCCTGGGTAAGTTCCTTGACAAACCGCGTCTTGGGCACGTTGATCTCGATGCCCGATTGAATGATCGGTGCAGTCAGCATGAAGATGATGAGCAGCACGAGGACCACATCCACCAGCGGGACGATGTTGATTTCCGCCAGTGATGTCTGAGTGCGTCCTTGGGGGTTCGTAAAGGCCATTACGAAAACGTCCTTTCCATCAAATTCAAGAACTCCAGGGAGAAATCGTCCATTGCCGAGCCAAATTCTTTCACCTGATGCACGAAGTAGTTATAGGCGATCACGGCGGGGATCGCCGCAAACAAGCCCGCTGCGGTCGCGATCAGCGAGTCCGCAATGCCAGGTGCGACGGCTCGAATCGTGGCAGTCCCTTCAAGGCCCAAACCTGTGAACGCCGTGATGATTCCGAGGACCGTGCCAAACAATCCAATAAAGGGCGCTACTGAAGCCGTCGTGGCCAGCCAACTCATGTTCCTTTCAAGTTTGGTCAGCTCTACGGACGATGAGCGCGAGAGCGCTCGTTGAATGACATTGATGGTTTTAAGCGTCGGCGACTGCGAGCCATGTGACTTTCCGTCCGGCAGCAGTTGCGCCTCAAGCTCTTCGTAGCCTGCCAGAAAAACTTCAACGAGCGGCGTGTTGCGCAAGGATTCGCACGCCGTGCTGATTTCAGAAAAGCGCTTGCTCTTGCGAAACATGCGAATGAAGGTTTCTGAGTCACGACGCAGTTTGCGAATGACGACAAATTTCTTGAAGATGATCGCCCAGGAAAAAATGGAGAAAAACAGCAGGATGAGAAGAACCGTCTTGGAGATGATACTGGAACTGAGGATAAGCTTGAATAGGTCGATCTCAGAACCTTGGGCCAGGAGAGCTAGGGAGTGGACATTTTCTGGGATCAATAAGACCTCCGCGCGGCAAGAATCAATGGCAAACCGATTCCCAACGAACGAGCCGGAACCTATCACAGAAGAATTCGGGGGTCAACTCCAGTTGAAGCGCTCGATGGTCGGTGTTGCCCGACTGATGGCGCTTTCCAGCCACGGTCACATTGCCGCGGGTGTGTCGCTGTGCTAGACTCCAGGGTGCTCTGAATGAATCTCGTTCTTGTCGCCGAGCAAGTGGAAGCGACGGTTCTCGCCGTCTAATCCCGATCTAAGTTTGTCATTCCAGCGAAAGCTGGAATCCAACCCTACCGTGGAAACTGGATTCCCGCTTTCGCGGGGATGACGAACCGGCCGCCTCGTCTTGACAGGTGCTTGGCTCTGGTTGTTTGTTCGCTTGGTGGAAACCCGATGTTGAGATGTCTCGAAATTCAACAATTTGCGCTGGTCGAACATCTTCGGGTGGAATTTGACGAGGGTCTCAACCTGCTGACCGGCGAAACTGGATCGGGCAAGTCGATTCTCGTGGATGCCCTGAGCCTGTTGCTGGGAGAGAAGGCCCATGCAGCCATGATTCGAACGGGGGCGGAGAAGGCAGTCGTTACCGGTCTCTTTCAGCTAGCCGGCGCGACTGAACTCCGCAGCCGCCTTGAGGCCGCAGGTATCGAGCACGAAGGAGATGAATTGGTTATTAAGCGTGAAATCTCCCAAACGGGAAAAGGCCGAGCGTTTGTCAGCAATCAAATGGTGTCGGTGGGACTCTTGAAGGAGATTGCACGTTTTCTGGCAGACATTCACGGTCAGAACGACCAGCAAACTCTGGCTGACAGCGATTCCCAGCTCGCCTTTGTGGATGCTCTAGCCGACGCGGAAGCAAGCACCGCGGACGTGCGAGCACGTTACGACGAGTGGCAAGCCGTGTTGCAACGGTTGGCTCTCCTGCAGAACAGCGAGCAGGAAAGACTCCGCAACATAGACTGGCTCCGATTCCAGATCGATGAGATTGACAAGGTAAAACTCAAGGACCCGGAGGAGGATGAGTCCCTCGCGGCTGAGCACGTTCTCCTGCTGAACGCAGACAAGCTCTTTCAGTTGTCCAGCCAGGCATACGCCTCTTTGTACGAAGCGGAAGGCTCAACGGCGACCACGCTCAAGCAGGCCCGGCGTCAGGTGGAGGAATTGCACCGGGTGGATCCGAAATGCGCTCCTCTGCTCGAACAATTGCAGGCGGCGCGCGTTGCGGTGGACGACGTTGCGCTGTCGCTGCGGGAATATGCATCGCGCATCGAGGCCAACCCCAAGCGGCTGGAGTGGGTTGAAGGACGACTGGCGGAAATCCAGCGGTTGAGGCGCAAGTATGGAAACACGGTGAAGGAAATACTTGCGTTTCACGAGCGCGCATCGCGCGACCTGGCAACCCTGCAAGCTTCGGACGAGAACCTTGCGCAACTCGAAAAGGGGCGACTCGTGGCGGCTACGCGGTATCGGGAAGCAGCGAGCCTTCTAAGTCACAAACGAAGAGCAGCGGCTCGCAACTTGGAGAAGACCGTTGCCAAGGAACTCACGCAACTAGCCATGCAACGCTGCAAATTTCAGATCGGGTTCACTGAAACCAAGCCAGCCCCTGGACTGGACGATGGGAAGCCCGCTCCTTGGGAAACACCCTCCGGGATTGACGAGGTTGAGTTCCTATTGAGCCCTAACCCGGGCGAGGACTTGAAACCTCTCGCAAAAATAGCCTCGGGTGGAGAAATCTCCCGGATTATGTTAGCGTTGAAATCCGTTAGAACCCTTGATGGGTGCGGCAAATGCCTGGTTTTCGACGAAGTAGACGCCGGCATTGGAGGACAGACAGCCGACGTTGTGGGTCAGAAGCTGAAACGGTTGTCGCAAAGGGACCAGGTGATCTGTGTCACCCATCTTCCACAGATTGCATCGTACGCCGACCGTCACTACTCCATCGAAAAGCGGGTTGAAAAAGGCCGAACCTTGACACGAGTTTCCTTGTTGAAGCACGAGGATCGTGTTCAGGAAATTGCCCGCATGATCAGCGGAGAGCGCAAGACCGACAGCGTGCTGAAGCACGCAGCTGAAATGCTGAAAGCAAGCGCCAGGTAAATCCATTCATGCCCAAGAAATTCTTTATCGAGACTTTTGGCTGCCAGATGAATCATCACGATTCTGAAAAGGTGGCCGGCACCCTGACTCAAATGGGATACGTGGCAACCGAGGATGCCTCTGAAGCCGATCTCCTTCTTCTCAACACCTGCAACATTCGCGAAAAGGCGAACCAGAAGGTGTTTTCGCGCCTCGGAGCGCTGCAGAAAACATACGGTACCAAGCCCGGTGCAAAGGTCGGGCTGCTCGGTTGCATGGCTCAGATGGAGGGACCGAAGATCTTCGAGCGAGCCCCAAACGTTGACTTGGTTGTGGGATCGAGCAGCTATTCCTTCATTCCCCAGTTGATTCAGAAACTGGAACAAGGAGCATCGCACGTCATCGACGTATCACAGGATTCTGACAGGCTGTTTGAGACCTATGCCCAGAGCCGGGAAAGTCCTTACAAGGCGTTCGTGACAATCATGGAAGGGTGCAATCGCTTTTGTGCGTTTTGCGTCGTCCCCTATACCCGGGGCCCGGAGCGCAGTCGCCCTGGTGATCATGTGCTGGCAGAGATTCAACGGCTGGCGTCGGAAGGCTATCCCGAAGTGATGCTGCTCGGCCAGACGGTAAACTCCTGGCGCGATCCGGCGAGTGGCATCCCTTCCTTCGCGGAGCTGTTAAAGCGGGTCGCCGCCGTGCCTGGGATTCGTCGCGTCCGCTTTACCTCGCCGCATCCCAGCGATTTTCATCCTGAGGTCGTTGAGGTCATGGAAACGACGCCCAAAGTTTGCAATCAGGTTCATTTGCCGGTTCAGTCGGGCTCTAGCGAAGTCTTGAAACGCATGAAGCGAGACTACACACGCGAGGAGTATCTGCGGCGCATCGAGTTTATTCAATCGTCTCCGTCCGACATTGCACTATCCACCGATGTGATCGTAGGATTTCCAGGGGAATCGCAGGAACAGTTTGAAGAAACCCTCTCGCTTCTGGACCAAGTGCGTTACGACCAGATTTTCTCGTTCAAGTATTCGGCGCGCCCTGGCACCGAGGCTTTTGAATTTGGTGACACGATTCCGGAAGAGGAAAAGAGCCGGCGCCTGGCAGTGCTGCAGGAGTTTCAACGCAAGATCCAAATACAGCGCAACGCCGCATTAGTGGGAAAAGAGTTCGAGATTTTTGTCGAAAGCAAAAGCCAGAAGGGTCTCAATGAATTGATGGGCCGGACCACTCAAAACAAGATTGTGAATTTTGCAGGCTCGCCTGAACTTCTCGGCAAGTTTGCCCAAGTTCGCATCACCCATTCCTTTCCTAATAGCTTAGCCGGCGAGCTTATTTGAACCCGTCCTCGCAGCAGACTCCCCTGCCCTATCCACTAAAAGGAGCTTGGCTGGCGTTCAGATCTTTCGGAAAGCGACGGCGGCATCCTGCCGCCGCATAAGTGGCTGGAAGCCGCTCCCACTTTGTAGACAATCTCTTTAGAGCAAGACGATGAGTTCATTTGGCTGGATTGATTGGGGAATTATTGGCGTTTACCTGATTGGCACGATGGCCGCCGGTCTGGCAATGCGGCGCTATGTCGGCAAAGTAGAAGACTTTATCGTGGCCGGGAGAGAGATGGACGTCTACCTCGGTATTGCTTCGCTGGCTGCAACTGAATTCGGCATCATCACCGCCATGTACACGGCTGAACTCGGCTTCAAGAACGGCTTCGCAGGTGCTACTCCCGGAATTCTGATGGCCGTTGCCATGGCCGTGGTCGGCTGGACGGGTTTTGTCATCAATCCGCTGCGGGAGTCGGGGGCGCTGACGATTCCTGAACTGCTCGACCGCAAGTTTGGAAGGCAGGTTCGCTGGCTTTCTGGTCTGGTGATCGTGCTAGGAGGCCTTTTGAATATGGGAGTGTTCCTGAGAATTGGGGGCGAGTTCCTGATGATCGTCTCAGGAATTCCCCTGAAATACCTCGAGATCACGATGACGGTGCTTCTGTTGGTCGTTCTGGTCTACACAACGTTGGGCGGAATGCTTTCGGTTCTGGTTACGGACTACCTCCAGTTCATCATCATGGGGATCGGCTTGGTAGTCGTTTCAGTACTCGTGGCCACGCATGTCAGTTGGAGCACTCTCGTCGATGGGGTACAAGAACAGCTTGGGACCGGGGCATTCAATCCGCTCGTCAGTCCGGAAATGGGCGCGACCTATGTTCTGTGGCAGGCACTAAATCAGCTCGCGGTGGTCCTCACCTGGCAGACCGTTATCCAGCGGGTGTTGGCATCCCGTGATGCCGGCGTCGCCCGCCAAGTTTATTTCAAGACAAGTTTCTTCTTTGTGGGCCGGTTCCTGATTCCAGCCTTCTGGGGAATGGCCGCGCTGGTGGCCCTCGACGCAGCGCGGATGCCGGCAAACTCGCTTCATGCCATGCCCACTTTTCTAGCCACACTATTGCCCACAGGTCTGATCGGCTTGATGATCGCATCCATGCTGGCGGCGGAGATGTCGACAGATTCCAGCTATCTGCTCACCTGGAGCAGCATTCTCTACAACGACATCGTTGCTCCGTTGCGAAAGACGCCATTTTCGGAACGCCAGGGTCTGTACGTCAATCGACTGATCATTCTCGCCATCGGCGTGTTCCTGCTCTTCTACGGACTCTGGTATCAATTGCCTGGACGCGTCTGGGATTATCTTTCGATTACCGGTAACATCTATTTGTCGAGCATTTCGGTTCTGGTGGTGGCCTGCTGCTATTGGAAGCGGGCCAACCGCATAGGTGCCACCGCCGCAATTGTGGGTGGTGCACTGGCTCCTATTCTCTTCCTCATCGCTGGGTGGTCGCAGTATGTCGCTATCGCCGGCCTGGCATCCTTTGGGCTGGCAGCCGGAGGAATGGTCTTCGGGTCACTACTGGCGGGTGGCAAGAACGAAGAACAGACGGCGGCTGTATAGTATCGACGCTGCGCCTTTGAGCACGCTCTCATGTGTTGGTGGCCATGCCTAAACAACCGTTTTGGTTTTTTCTAACTTGGATTTCGATTGTCTGGTACGCCTATCTGGTATTTCACGTCGGCTGGAAGGGGTTTCACGACATTCGCCGGATGACTCGGGACTTGGAGGCAAAACGAAAGGGCTAGGAGTAGTGTACTTGGACAAGCCTCGTTGCGGATGGCGGTCGCAGTATGAAGTTTGGTTCCCCTTGGCTGCGATGCCATTGGGGCTTCTGTTGGCGTTGTCGCTGCCCAGTTCCAGCTTGTGTCAAAACGGTAAGAACTCCCAAATCCTCACCCAGACGAAACCTGGAGTCCGACATCACACGCAGATCAACGTTAATCGGGCCACAGTCACCGAGTTAAAGACCCTCCCCGGGATTGGAGAAGCAACAGCGCAAAGAATTGTCGAGTATCGAAGGAAGAATCCCCCATTTCGCAGGATCGAGGAATTGTTGATCATTCGCGGCATTAGCCGGAACCGCCTCGAACAGATTCGCTACCGTATTTGCCTGGATTGACCTTCTCTCTCAGTCTCTCTAAGATGACCTTCCCAACTCTCGACTTGGCGTCATCGGCCGGACCATTAAGGAGAATCGCGATGTTTAAGCTTATTCCTAAGGAAGAGAAATTTTTCGACATGTTTATTTCCATGGCGCAGAACGCTCACGAGGCCTCAAAGTTGCTAACTCTCATGATGGAACAGCCGGACAAGATTCGGGACACGGCTGAATCCATCAAGGCCCTGGAGCACAAGGGCGACCGGATGACGCATGACCTGATTGTCAAGTTGAACAAGACCTTCATTGTTCCGATTGACCGTGAGGATATCTATGGATTGTCGTCAAAGCTCGACGACGTGACCGACCTGATTGAATCGATCGCCCGCCGCCTGGTCCTGTTTAAGGTGACCGAAGTTAGCGAGCCGGCTTTGGAGCTGGCGCGGGTTCTGCAGCGCTCAACGGCCGCCATCGTTGTCGCTGTGTCGGAATTGCAGAATGGGATGAAGGTGATGGACCCCTGCATTGAAATCAACCGGCTCGAAGACGAAGCCGATCACATCTATCACCTCGCGCTGGGTAAGCTGTTTGAAGCGGAAATAGACCCAATCGCTCTAATCAAATGGAAGGAGCTTTACGAGAAGCTCGAGGCCTCGCTTGACCGGTGCGAAGACGTGGCGAACGTCATTGAGGGAATTGTTGTAAAGAATGCCTGAGACCGAATGCGTCAGGCGGCTGGAATGAACATCGCCATCAAGTAGTAGCTAAACGCAGCGATCAGAGCCGAGAGCGGTATGGTCAATACCCAAGCCCAAACGATGGTGTTGGCAACACCCCAGCGCACCGATGACAGGCGCTTGGTGGCGCCCACGCCCATGATGGCGCCGGTAATGGTGTGGGTCGTACTGACTGGAATGCCTCCAAACGCTGTTCCTAGCAAGGCAGCTGCACCCGCCGTTTCCGCGCAGAATCCACCCACGGGCTTGAGCTTGGTGATCTTCTGTCCCATGGTCTTAACGATTCTCCAGCCTCCCGACATTGTGCCCAGCCCAATGGCGGCATGACAAAGCAATACGACCCAGAAGGGGATGCTCGGAGTCGCCAAATAACCCGTTGTAAAGAGCAAAGCGGAAATAATTCCCATGGTCTTCTGGGCGTCATTAACGCCGTGGCCAAGACTGAAGAGACCTGCCGAGACAAGCTGAAGCCTGCCAAAATACTTATCCACTGAGGAAGGCGTCGAACGGCGAAACAGCCACAAGACAACGACCATTAGAGTGAAGCCAAGCACTCCGCCAATAACGGGGGACAGGACGATGAAGATCAAAGTCTTTGTCCACCCCGCCGCGATGATGGATGAGAAGCCCGCGCGAGCGATTGCTGCTCCGGCGTAGGCGCCGATGAGGGCATGCGAGGAGCTGGTGGGTAGCCCAAAGTACCAGGTAATCAGATCCCAGACGATTGCTCCAATCAGCCCCGCCAGAACCACGTATTCATTGACGGCGCCGAGCTGGATCATCCCACTTCCCATTGTCTTGGCGACGTGCGTTTCAAATCCGAAGGCGCCAATGAAGTTGAAAAATGCGGCCCACATCACTGCAAAACGTGGCGTCAACACCCGTGTAGACACCACCGTGGCAATAGAATTCGCCGCATCGTGAAATCCGTTGATAAAGTCAAAGATCAACGCAATGAGGATAATGATGATTACCAGTGTCAGCACAAATCTCCTTCGGAGCCAGTCGAACCGGGTGTTACGGCTTCGGCTTTCGGAACAGTTGGGCAGTCACAGAAAGACGTTCAAACGCTAAGAGAAAACTGTTTGGGATATGCCTGCGTGCAAAACCGGAGGGTACGTGTTCAAATTCGCCTCAACTTACTTAAGTCGTTCAGAAATGTCAACCAAGGCACGTCAGCATGGCACGTCAGCAGCATGCGACTGCACCTCAACCCTTGGGGACAACAGAAGGGTCAGGAAATTCCAGGCTCGGAAACTCGGATCGCGCTAGGGAAAGCTGCGCGCTAGTCGCTGTTGATTCCAGGAGCCTTAGAAGGATGAGGACCTAACTTCCAAGCCTTAGTCATCGAAGTGAGCACCAGGTCCAGCGTTGCACGGAACCCGCTTTCGGACTAACTTGACTCCTAACACTTGGAAAAGATTGGGAAACCGCATGCCGGAATTCTTCGTCTTTGGGTTTGGTTCGTAGTATCGCAAGCACTCCTTGAAAGGTCGAAACAGATCATGAAACGAAATTCAGTACTCAGGTACGCCATCCTCGGAGTGGCGGGCCTCGCCATTCTCTTCGCAGGCTACTCGTATTGGAAGAACAAGGGGAAGAATCCCCAGGACAAGTACCTTACCGTTAAAGTAGACCGCGGTAACGTGCGCCGCACTGTCAGTTCGACAGGTACTCTGCAGGCAGTGGTGACGGTCCAGGTTGGAAGCCAGGTCTCGGGACGGGTTCAGGAACTGCATGCTGACTTCAACAGTGTCGTTAAGAAAGGCCAGATCCTGGCGCTCATTGATCCCGCCAACTTCCAAGCCCAGCGGGAGCGCGCCCAAGCCCAGTTGGCCACGGCACAGGCATCGGTAAAGAATGCCGAAGCGAACCTGGTCAACCGCCGGGCTGAGCTCAGCAGCGCGAAAGCCAACGTCGAAGTATCACGTGTGGCGCTCAAGGAAGCCGAACGCCAGCAGAAGCGAGCCGAAGGTCTGTTTAAGGATGGCTTAGTCGCCCAACGTGACCTGGATACAGCTCAGGCTACCTTTGAACAATCCGGCGCGCGGCTTATGCAGGCTGAAGCTCAGGTCAACCAAGGCGAGGCCACCATCCGCTCCGCGCTGTCCCAGCAGGATCAGGCCGCTGCGAACGTGAAGCAAGCCCGCGCCGAATTGACAATGGCCGACGTGAACCTGCGATACACGAGCATTATTTCGCCCATAGATGGCGTCGTCATTGAGCGCAGTGTGGACATCGGACAGACGGTGGCCGCCAGTTTCCAGGCGCCTCTCCTGTTTCTCATCGCCAATGACTTGACAAAGATGCAAGTGATCGCCCAAATCGACGAGGCCGACATTGGGGCGATGTCAGAGAAGGCCAAGGTCGACTTCAGTGTGGACGCATTCCCCGGACAGACGTTTCGCGGAGAGATCGCCGAAATCCGCTTGACCTCGAAGCTGCCTTCGTCCAGCACCAGCACGGGCTCTTCCGGGACCAGCGGAGGCACAGCCTCGAACGTCGTTGTTTACAATGTCATGATCGACGTGGACAATCCTGCGCTCAAGCTGCGTCCAGGAATGACCGCGAACGTGAACTTTACCGTCGCCAGCACCGACAATGTCTTGAAAGTCGCCAACGCCGCATTGCGTTATCGGCCTTCTGACAAGAACCCGGAGGAGATTCAGAAGCTGCTGACCTCGCTTTCGGGGGAGGTTTCTGCTGACACACGCCGACCGCCGCCAGCAGGTGGCAACATGGCTTCCGCACCGCCACAGAGTACACCGGGAAGTTCCGAAGCAGGTGGTCGTGGGGAAGGCTGGGGCCGCCGCAGAGAAGCGGGGCAGGGTGGTGGTGGTTCGGGCGGCAACCGCGGGGAGCGGTCTTGGCAAGGCCGATCTGGAGGGCGTTCCGGCAGTGGCGCACAAGCGGTGATCGGTCCGTCCAAGACCGATATCTATGGCATCAACGCCGGTATGAAGATTCGATTCCCGCAAGCAGAAGAGGCTCGACCCACGCCTGGAATGATTTGGGTGCTGGATTCAGCCGCACAACCTCAACCACGTCGCGTTCGGCTGGGTATCACAAACGGAAGAGAAACTGCGTTGGTGAGTGGGGATCTCAAGGAGGGCGATACGGTCATTACTGGAGAACTGGGTGATGAAGACGCCGCAGCCCAACAGCGTGGCAATACCGGCAGCCCGTTTGGTGGGGGGCGGACTCCGTTTGGCGGTGGCGCCGGCGGTGGTGGCGGGCGGCGTGGAGGAGGACGTTAGGCATGTCTCAAGTCTCTGTCTCCTCCAGCAGCACTGTGACACCGGTACAGGTGAACCGAAAGGGTTCACCTGTGATCTGTCTTCACGATATCCGCCGGGTCTATGACCTGGGCGAGGTCCAAGTTCAAGCGCTGAAGGGGGTCTCGTTGGAGATTCCCAAAGGCCAGTTTGTGGCTCTTATGGGAACGTCCGGTTCGGGCAAGTCGACGATGCTGAATATCATCGGATGTTTAGATCGGCCCACCAGTGGCGTTTACCAATTGGACGGCGTCGATGTCTCGACGTTCAGCCCGTCGCAACGTGCCGACATCCGGAACCAGAAAATCGGCTTCATCTTTCAAAGCTTCAATCTGCTGCCGCGAACTTCAGTATGGGAAAATGTAGAAGCCCCAATGCTCTATTCTGGGGTGCCCAAGGCTGAAAGAGCACGGCGTATCGAAGCAGCATTGAAGGTTGTGGGCATTCCGGAAAAGACAAAAGCTTTGCCTAACCAACTTTCCGGCGGACAGCAACAGCGCGTCGCCGTAGCACGAGCACTGGTGAACGAACCCGCAATCCTGTTGGCTGACGAACCGACCGGTAATCTGGACAGCACGACCTCGGAAGAAATCATGCGTTTCTTGCAGAACCTCAACCGTGAGAAAGGACTCACGCTGGTGATGGTGACGCATGAACATGACATCGCCGCTTACGCCACGCGTATTCTGCACATGAAGGACGGTTATTTGACGACCGACGAGATGAACCCGTCGGTGGTGGGGCAAGGGTAGCGCTGCCCAGATCGTCATTCCGGCGAAGGCTGGAATCTAGGGCTTCGCGACGTGCTGGATTCCGGCTTTCGCCGGAATCACGATGAGAATGAGTTGAAGGGAGTTCAAGATGAGCATCTGGGTAATTCTGAAGATTGCCTTAAAAGCTTTAAACCGAAACAAGATCCGTTCGATCCTCACCATGCTGGGCATTATCATTGGTGTCGCTGCAGTCATCGCCATGGTCAGCCTGGGAGCCGGCGCGCAGAAGCAGGTGCAGGAAGAAATCGCAGCCATGGGAACCAACACGCTCCAGGTTTGGTCTGGCAGCATGCGCTCCTTTGGTACGCGCGGCGGCTCGGGCAGTATGAACACGCTAACCGCCGAAGACTTTGACGCCATTCTAGCGGAGTGCGCGACAGTCAAGGCCGTGAGCCCGAGCGTTTCCACCATGTCGCAAGTGGTCTTTGGCAATCAAAACTGGAGCTCACGGGTCGAGGGCTACAACGAGCAGCTTCCGGACTTGCGGAGCTGGAAGGTGGTTCAAGGCAACTTTTTTGATGCCAGCCAGGTGAAGGCGGCCTCGCGGGTAGCCGTCCTGGGACAAACAGTCGTGAATGAACTGTTCAGTGGAGGCGACCCAATCGGGCAGACCATTCGCATCAAGAACCTGCCCTTTCAGGTCATTGGTGTTCTGGACAAGAAAGGCTACAACGCGTTCGGCAGGGATCAGGATGATGTCATCATGACGCCCTATACGACCGTGCAAAAGAAGTTTCAGAAGGGCGTGATGTACGTCCAGTCGGGAGTTGTTGGCGCTGTCAGCTCCCGGGCCACCTATGCAGCACAAGAAGAAATAACTGAGTTGCTGAGACAGCGGCACAAGCTCACACCAATGCAAGAAAATGATTTTACCGTTCGCAATCTCAGCGAGATTGCTGAAGCAGCCGAAGCCACCAATCGGATCATGACCGGACTGCTGGCCAGCATTGCCGCCGTGTCGCTGCTGGTCGGCGGCATTGGCATCATGAATATCATGCTGGTGGCGGTATCGGAACGGACGCGGGAAATCGGTATTCGCATGGCTATAGGTGCCCGCCCCGGGCACGTCCGAATTCAGTTCCTTTCCGAGTCGATCACTCTGTGTACGCTGGGAGGAATTCTTGGCTTGGCCCTGGGCGTCGGATCGGCAATCGGAATCTCGCAGCTAATGGGATGGCCGACGCTGGTTTCTCCAAACGCCATCATCATCTCGATTCTCTTTTCGGCAGCAATCGGCATCTTCTTTGGCTACTATCCCGCGCACAAGGCAGCCGGGATGGATCCTATTGAAGCGCTCCGATATGAGTAGTCGAGCAAATTGCTAGTGACGATGTCGACCATCTGGGGCCAGGCTTCGTCTCTGGTGGTTTGACACTCGCACTTTGCTTTTCGACCTTCCCACCTTGACATCGACTTTCGTACTTCGACGTTGCTTCCTGTAAACTGTCACCCGCACACTATTCCCTAACTATGCCAGTTAACGTCGAAATCAAGTCTCGAGTTTGTGACTTTGCGCGGATCAAGCTTCTGGTCGAGTCTCTCGCCCGAACTTCTGGCAAGCAGATCGACCAGGAAGACGTATTCTTCGTCGTTCCTCGCGGTCGGCTCAAGTTGAGGATCCTATCCACGACGTCAGCCGAGCTGATCTACTATGAACGGGAGAACCGCGCAGGACCCAAAGAGTCTCGTTACGTGCTTTCTCGTACTAGTGAGCCTGAGTTGCTGCGGAATGTCTTGTCGAAGTCCTTGGGTGAGCGAGGGATTGTGAGAAAGAAGCGAATTCTCTATCAGATTGGCCAGACGCGAATTCACTTGGACGAAGTTGAGGGACTGGGTTCGTTTGCTGAGCTTGAAGTCGTGATGAGCGAAGGCGAATCTCAAACAAAGGGTGTCGAGATCGCACATCGACTGATGTCTCAACTTGAGATCAAACCCTCAGATTTGATCGAACACGCCTACATCGATCTGCTGGCAGCGAGTGTTTCCAGTTAGGTATTTGGATTTTTGACGGAGACAAACCTGGACAGGCTGCCGTGACTTCAACGGTGCCGCCCGAGTAGTCTGACGTCGGACGGCTGTCCAGGCAGCAACTTGGTTCCCGCTTATTGCAGCTCAGGATGAACACGTCAGCTCACATTGTAGTCAGTGGGATGGTACAAGGCGTCGGATTCCGCTACTTTGTCCAGCACCACGCCAGGCTCCTCAACCTGGCCGGGTTAGTCAGGAACCTCCCGAACGGCAATGTGGAGATTGAAGTTGAAGGAGACCAAGCGTCGGTCGAAAGCCTTATTGTCTATGTTCGGCGTGCCCCGCCTTCGGCAGTGGTCTCAAGTGTTGACATCAACTGGAAGGAGCCAGTCGGTCGGTTCACAGACTTTGAAATCGATCACTGGTAGCGGCCCGGATTTGCGGTTCAGGTGCTCTCATGATTCGTTTTGGATTCGGTTATGACATTCACCGCTTTGGCCCGGATCGCAACTTGATGCTGGGAGGCGTGCACATCCCGTCTGAACTTGGACTTCTCGGGCATTCAGACGCAGACGTCCTGCTGCACGCCATTTGTGATGCGCTGCTGGGTGCCGCAGCGTTCGGAGACATTGGCAAACACTTTCCGGATACCGATCCTCGATTCAAAGGGGCTCCCAGCCTCAGCTTTCTCTCTGCCACCCGGGAGTTGCTGTCTGCTGCCGGCTATCGAGTCGTCAACGTGGATTCAACGTTGGTACTCGAAACTCCAAAGATCGCGCCGCACGTTCCTGCAATGCGCCAGGCAATCGCAAATGTGTTGGGGATTGGAATCGATCAGGTTTCGATCAAGGCAACAACGAATGAAGGGCTGGGCGCACTAGGGGCGGGAGAAGGTTGTGCGGCCTATGCGGTGGCGACGATTGAGAGGTGACTCCCACCAAAGAATTGCAGGTCGTTACCCCAATCTGCAGGGGTCTCCGAGCGGCCCGTGAACCATCTTCCCCTCTTTAGATTGGACCTTGCAGCTCGGCAAACAAAGCTTCAATGGGGGCAAGGCTCTTGTTTCTTTAGCCGCCATAGAAAGGCAAACTGATTTCATTCTGCAATCTCGGCCTCCAATGCGGCCACGTCGGCCAAGTCCTGCGGGCGGCCGGTTGCCCTCTTGTTGGCGATGAATTCGGTTCTCCCTAGAAAGAAAACCGGAATGTCGTCGTAGAGTTCTTGCACCTAGTTTTGCCAGGCCCTGTCCCAAGTAATGCCAGTGATCGACGTCATAATATCGATACGCACTGGGGGAACACCGAGCTGAACGATCCTGTCATCACCAGAAAAATCCATTGCTCCAAGGCCAAGACTGCCGAATCCAAATGCATCCAACGCACGCAGAACGCGCTCAGCGTTATTGGGTTCTAGCGCTACTAGCACATCGAGAATCGAGATCTCCAGTGAATCGAGGAGCTCCCTGGCGAGGGCGTAGGCTCCAACGATGACAAACTCAACGTGAGTGGCGTTTAACAACGCGAGCAATTCTTTGAAGTCTTTGTTGGGTTCCATAAGCCTGGCTTCTCAGAAAATCCACCGCTGCAATACGCTCTTGTACTGGACGACCCAGCCAATACCGGAGATTCTGCTTGGTGTCCGCGCTGCTCGATACACTGCCTCTGTAGACAACAGTTCGATTGATCTTCATCGTCCTGATCGCGAGCCCTCTTCTTGCCAAACCGCCCTGATGATATTCCACCCGACAAAAGACAAAGATTCAAGAAACTTGTTCAAACCGATTCAGTATGAGTGCGCAGCAATTCTCAAACTCTCGGAGTCTAAGCATTTGCGAAACGGGAAGACTGCCGCCTCCATAACAGGAGCCTATAGTCTGACAACAAAAAAGCCCATCCGGCAAAGCCGGATGGGCTGAACTAAGACCTGCCAAGAACTCAGAATGAATAGCGCAGGCTGAGCTGCAACTGACGCTGCCCCCCCTTGGATGTAATCCGGCCGAAGGTGGCTTGACGAGGACGGGTGTCTGGAGCACCGCCACTTTCACCACCCCAATTGGGGTGGTTGATGAAGTTAAACATTTCACAGCGAAACTGCAGACGGTGGTTTTCGCTGATCTGGAAGCCCTTGAAGATGCCAAGATTCCAATTCTGAAATCCCGCTCCGTAAATCAAATTGCGATTTCGTTGAGTGGTAAACGTTCCTGCAGTGGGTGCCGTGAAGATCGGCGTCCCATCGGGATTCGTAGTTCTGAACCAAAGGTTTTGGTCACTATTGGCATACGAGAATTGCCGGTCCCCGCGAGAGAGCTTTGGATCGCCACTTACGTTCCAGATCTGAATGGCTCGGTTGTCCCCTGGATTGGTCTCGAGGTTCCCCAGTCCGCCAACACCGGCTATGTCGTCGCCTGTCCCCACAGTGACTGGAGTTCCAGTCTGAAACTGAGCGACACCCGTAATCTGCCACCCACCAAGGACCCTTCCTGACAGCCGAGACTTGTCTCTGAACAAAGGAAGCTCGTAGATATAGTTCAGCACCAGGGTGTGTCGGTTGTCGAAACCCGACGGCCCCCACAGGTTGCTGACATCGAAAGCGTTCGGAACGACGTCACGCTGGGCGGATCCGTCGTCCTCAGATTTCGCATAGGTGTACGCCACACCATAGCTGAATCCGCTGACGAAGCGACGATTGACGCCGATTTGCAGGCCGTTATAAAGAGAATTAGCGTCGTTGTTGGTTGTTCGGATCGTGCCAAAACCCTTGTAAGGACGGAGGGTGTCGACGTTGATCGTCCTCCCCGGGTTTTCTGCGGCAATTCTTTGCAGTGTTCCAGGCTGCAGCTGATTCAGATTTCGCTCGCGCTGTCCGCGCAGTCCGCGACGGCCCACGTAACCCACTTCGACAGTTGTCTTGAAGCCGACTTCTCGCTCGAAAGTCACATTCCACGTATAAGCGGTGGGATTCTTAAACTCCGGGTCTTGTGTCGTGATGATCAAGGGGAAATTCACGGAGCTGGCGCCACCGGGAGCATCGACCGATCCGTTCGTTACTGAAGAGGTCGGCTGGAACGGTGACTGGCCACCCAGGAAAACGGAGTCGCTAACACCGAGCCGCGTCATGAAGCGGCCGCCACCAGCTCGAATCACTGTCTTCTCGTTCAGAGAGTAAGCGATTCCAAAGCGTGGCTGGAAATCGCGCATTTGAATTTTGGAGTACTCTTTCGAGACTCCTCGAAACAACCGGTCAAACTCTCCCGAGGTGGCAATGGGAAAACGCCCCTTGGCACTCTCAGGGAACCCGTCGCCTGGAATCACCAGACCGTTGTAGCGATCTCCAGTCGTCCCTACAATGAAGCCGGTCGCAGGATCTTGAGCGACCGTCTTGCTGGGATCGTAGAATTTCGGGTCGAAAACAATCATGTTTCTCCAGAGGCTGTAATAAGGCTGAATGATGCTATGGCGAAGCCCGAACTCTAAGCGTAGGTTAGGCTTCACTTTCCAGGAATCCTGCACGAACCACTCAAACATGTGGCCACGGTAAGGCGTGTAGGCCCGTGTGCCGAGCTCAGCGTAGGTGCTGAAAAGCCCCAACGCTGCGTTAGAGATCGCCAAGCCGCTGGTGGGAGCGCCTGTGCGTGCGTTGTTGAACACAAAGCGTCCATTCTGGTTGTTTGTACCGCCTGGCACTCCCGCAACGTTGATTTGATCGAAGTCATTCTGACCGGCTCTCTCGAACAGCCCGCCAAACTTGAAAGTGTGGTTCCCTTTGATCTTCGTCAGATTGTTGGAAAAATCGTAGATTGGTCCGGACGAAGCCGCTGGATAAGGACCTCCATCCACGGTGGCAAAGTTCTGGATTTCTACCGTCGGAATCTTATCGGTAATCTCCTTCCCTACTGGAAAGAGGTAGGGATAATTAATGCCATAGTTACTTCGCTGGTACTTGTTCCCACGGGTATCCACGTAGATGTGAACCCGGTCCGCACTAGATGTGGCGAGGAATTCATTCACCAGTGTCGGAGAGATCGTGAAAGTCCAACTTATCGAGGCCGTATTGTTGGGCCGGTCAATGATTTGAGGAGCCCGGTCTGTTCCTCCTCGAAAGGCACTGGTTTCTATGAAATTGTAATTCAGTATTCGTCCGCGTATCTGGTGCCGCTCCGACGGGTTCCAGTCAATCGAAATCGTCTCTTTGCGCTGGTCAGCTTCGGCCGGTCGCGCCTGAACGAAATTGTTGGTTCCTTGTGAGAACCCTGGTGTTGGTTCCGGGTAGGATCTGAGGAGCGCGAGGCCGTTGGGGCTTAGCCGGTCCGCCGGAATGATGTTTCCCGCAAACGGCTGGCCGGTAACCGGGTCATTGACCAGAACGGCGCGGCTAAAGAACTGATTGGACGGATTCAGCAATTCGCTGAAATCGCCCCGCCGCATGGCAAGGGATGGAACTGTGATGATGCTGGTTTCTTCCCGGCGCCGTCTCACAAACTCCTGACCAAAGAGCCAAAAGAGCTTGTTCTTGTAGTTGGGGATTGGGATCGGACCACTCAGCGAATAGCCAAACTGGTTATACCGCTGGGCCTCTGGCTTGCTGCTCACGGCAGTGTTCCCAATAGTCCGATTCCGCGACCAGCTATTAGCATCCAGTGCGGAGTTGCGCAGAAATTCATAGAAGGTGCCGTGAAAGTCCTGCGTCCCGCTTTTCGTCACGATTCGAATCTGCCCACCACCCGAGCGCCCATACTCCGCTCCGTAATTTGCGGTTAGGATCTGAACTTCCTGGACGGCATCGACGTCAGCCGTACCGATGCTGGTGCCATTCGAACGGGTTCGAATGCCAACGGCTCCATCGTAGGTGATCAGGTTGTCCTGAGAGCGGCCCCCATTGATGTTGAACCCGCCGCTGGTTAAGCCAAAATTCAATGAGGACAAATTGCCACCGCTTCGCACTCCAGGCTTTAACCCAGCAAGGAGAACTGGATTGCGCCCGTTGAGCTGCATCAAGGCAATCTGGCTGGACTCGATTAGCTTGCCCACCGTCGCTGTCTCCGACTGGACGCTGGAAACCGAGGCAACCACCTCAACGGTTTCTGACAATTCACCCAAGGTAAGGCTGGCATCTACGGTGCTTGGAATGTTTGGATCGAGTTTCTTCTTGGATTCCTGATACTTCTTGAAGCCTGCGGCCTCGACGGTCACTGTGTAGGACCCAGGCGGTAACGCCGTGATCACATAATAACCCGACTCGTTGGTCTTAGCGGTACGCTCGTAGTTGCTGGCTTCGTTCCTTATAACCACGGAGGCACCAGGAACTGCAGCGCCGGTTGGGTCTTTGACAAACCCGGAAATCTGGGCACTGTCGGACTGACCAAACACTGCTGTTGGAAGAGCCAAGCAGAACAGCAAGCTCAAACATAGAGCTGCCCAGATTGAGCACGCAGGGCTCATGGCCTTACTCATTCGCATAAAGCGCGTCTCCTTATTGATATCGATATTCTGATTCAAGGTGTGTGAGGACAACCTTCGATGCCGCGATTCGCTTGGGATCGATTCAGTTTTAGCAAATTCACTTCCATAGACAGATCTCCGGAGTAATTTTTATAACTCTTTTACCATCATTAAGTTGCGTTTAGGATCGCGGTGGTGTGAGGAATGCGTCACTCAAATCCATACGAACAACAGTATTAGGCGCTCCAGTTTTTGGGAGGCGGCCCAAACGACCTCCTCCCACGGGCGTAACCAGAATGACGAAGACGTTTGACATCACCCACCTGTCTCGCCAAGATACCCTCGCGAACAGAGGGCTCCCCTGATGGCGACACCCAATCGGCCACGCCGCGATTCCGTGGCATTGCTCACCGATTTCTACCAGTTGACGATGGCCCACGGATTCTGGAAGGCGGGTGCAACTGACCAGGAGGCCGTCTCCAATTTTTTCTTCCGAGAGAATCCTTTCCAGGGAGGCTTCACCGTCCTTTGTGGCTTGCAACCTCTGATCGAGTATTTGGACGATTTCCATTTTGACGACAGTGATGTTCAGTATCTTTCGAGCCTGCGGGGCGAGAACCAGCAACAACTATTTGCTCGCGAGTTTCTGGAGCACCTGCGAAGCCTCAAGTTTGCCTGTGACATCGACGCGATTCCCGAAGGCACGGTCGTCTTTCCCCACGAGCCCCTGGTCCGCGTACAGGGTCCAATTGTGCAGTGCCAGTTGCTCGAGAGCTTTCTGCTGAATGTCATGAATTTTCAGACACTGATCGCAACGAAAGCTGCCAGGATCTGCCAGGCAGCCAAAGGGGATCCGGTTCTCGAATTCGGACTGCGTCGCGCTCAGGGTGTGGACGGTGCACTAGCCGCCAGTCGCTCAGCCTATGTTGGAGGGTGTGAGGGAACCTCCAACGTTCTCGCTGGCAAGCTGTTTGGAATCCCCGTGCGAGGCACTCACGCCCATAGCTGGGTGATGTCCTTCGATGAGGAGTTAGAGGCTTTTTTGGCATTCGCCCGAGCGATGCCGAACAATTGCGTCCTGCTGGTGGATACTTATGACACGTTGGAAGGAGTGCGAAAGGCCGTCGAAGTCGGAAAACGTCTACGCGAGCAGGGATACAAGCTCGCTGGGATTCGCCTGGATTCCGGAGACCTGGCCTATCTCAGCATTGAAGCGCGAAAAATACTCGACGCGGGCGGCCTTTACGATGCCGTCATCGTCGCCAGCAACGATCTGGACGAGCACATCATCACCAGCCTCAAAGATCAGGGGGCCCAAATCACCTCATGGGGAGTTGGCACCCGCTTGGTGACCGGGCATGACCAACCCGCGCTGGGCGGTGTGTACAAACTGACTGCCCTGCGACGCGCTCCCGGTCCGTGGGAGTACAAACTGAAGCTGTCAGAGCAGACGCAGAAGATCTCCACCCCAGGCATCCTCCAGGTAAGACGCTATCTTTCCGATGAAGGCTTCATCGCTGACGCCATTTACGATCTGCAGCTCGGCATCGAAGAGAGTTGCACGCTGGTTCACCCGCTGGATTTTACGCGACGCAAGCGGATTGCGGAGAACGCAACACACGTAGATTTGCAGGTTCCCATCTACCGCGGTGGCCGGCGGGTTTACACGTCACCTTCGTTGCCAGAGATTCGCGAGCATGCCCGGACGCAGTTGGCCCGCCTGCATCCCGGCATTCGACGATTCGTCAATCCGCACGTGTATCCTGTGGGATTGGAAGAACGGCTTCACAATCTGAAAACGAAGCTGATCCTCAAGGCGAGAAATCAGAGCGAGTGAACCTTAGAACCGGCAGATCAAATAACCGCAGAGGCGCGGAGACGCTGAGAGAAACGGGCGTGGGCTCTTACTAATTCTCGCTGTCGCTCAAAGGGTGAATGGAAATGTGACTCACTGTGCTCGAGGGTAACAAACCCTGAAGTTCTGATGGCTGGTCGTTTCACAAGAATCTCTCCGTGTCTCAGCGTCCTTGCGCTGGCTTTTACTGCTGTTTTCAGGGTGATGCCGGGTAGCACTCCAGATTGAAATCCTACTCGTCGTCGTTCTCGTTCTCGTACTCGGCATTCGTTGAGAATGACCATGAAGGCTCTCATTCTGGTCGACATTCAAAATGATTTTCTTCCGGGTGGCGCACTGGCTGTACCGGACGGTAACGCCGTGATTTCGGCCGCTAACGAGAGACAAAGCCATTTCGATCTGATCGTAGCGACCCAGGACTGGCATCCACCTGACCATCAGAGCTTCGCCGCGAATCATCCTGGGAAGCGAATTGGAGATTTGGTCCAGGTGAAGGGCGTTCCTCAGATCCTCTGGCCAGTTCACTGCGTTCAACACACGCTCGGAGCTGACTTTGCGGCTTCTTTAGAACGAGGGCGCTGGGCGTGGATTTGCCAGAAAGGTGTGGATCGAACGGTCGACAGTTATAGCGGATTCTTCGACAACGGTCACGTCAAGGATACCGGATTAGCAAACTATCTTCGGCAACAGGGAGTCGATTCGGTATTCGTAATGGGGCTGGCGACTGACTATTGCGTTAAATTTACAGCGCTTGATGCGGTGCGCCTCGGGTTTCGAACACACCTCATCCTCGACGGATGCCGGGGCGTAAACCTTAAGCCCGATGATGCTCACCGAGCGGTGAAAGAGATGAAGGCCGCCGGAGTGCTGGTGATGTAGGCTCTGTCAATTCAGTCATTGAACTTCAAAACCCCGTTTGGCGTGCTGTTGCCTTGAGCAGCTCGGCCGAGCGTTTGAGTGCCGCCAGCTCTGGTTCACTGTACGGGAGAGGCAACGTCGAACCCACGCCTTCCCGACACATGAGGCAAGGCACCGAAATGCAGACGTCGGAAATGCCACAGTAGTCCTCCAGCAGGCTGCTCACCGTCAGCACCGATTGCTCATCCCGCAGGATCGCTTCCAGAATTCGCCCAACCGCCAGCCCCACGGCCCAGTTGGTGGCACCCTTGGCAGCAATCACCTGCGCCGCTGCGTCCCGAACGTTATGGAAAATCTCAGCATGATCGACTCCCGTTAATGGGGGACAGGCCGGGGTCGAGAACAATTGCAGCGGCACGTTTCCTACTTGGGCGCTGGACCACAAGGGCACTTCGCTGTCGCCGTGTTCTCCCACGATATAAGCATGGATATTCCCCACCGCGACATTCAGGCGCCTCGACAGGAGAGTCCTGAAGCGCGATGTATCGAGAACCGTACCAGACCCAATCACGCGCGAACGTGGAAGGCCAGACACCTTCAGGGAGATGTAGGTCAACACATCCACCGGATTCGAAACCACCAAAAGCAATGCTTCTGGGGCACTCTGTAGAATTTTCGGGATTATTTCCCGATAAATCCTGGCGTTCGTGGCCACCAGTTCCAACCGCGTCTGTCCTGGCCGTTGTTTGGCACCTGCGGTGATGACAACGATACGCGCACCCTTGCACAGGTCCAGGCCTCCCGCGCTGACCTCCACTGCGGGAACAAACATCGAACCATGCATCAAGTCCTTGGCTTCTGCTTCGGCCTTTCCGGCTATTGCATCAATCAAGACGATATCGTGCGCCAGGCCCTGGATCATGGCGGCATACGCGATGGTGGAGCCAACGGCACCAGCTCCAACCACTGCGATGCGGTCAGGTCGATCGGATTCTTGAACGCAGGAACTCATTCTTACCCCCTTTTGAGAATCGTGCCGGTACTGTCCCCGGACAAGAACGAACACTACGACCGCAAAAGACCCAGTGTGGCATGTGGTTCAGAAGTGGATGCCACTCCAGGCCCTTGCGTACATCGCCACGATCATAGTGCTACAATTGCTCTCAGCTTGTCGCCGCAACGGCTCGTAATTCTAAGTACGAAGCCAACACTCCAAAGGAATAATTGACTCATGCCCCAGATCAAGATCTATACCACTTCATTGTGCAGCGACTGTCGGGCCGCAAAGCGTTTTCTCAGCGAACGGAACATTCCATATGAGGAAATCAACATTGAAGACGTGGATGGCGCAGTCGCCATCGTTATGCAGGCAAACCAGGGGCGCCGTTCGGTGCCTACATTTGAAATCGATGGCCAATTCCTTAACTGCAGCCCGTTTGACCGTCGAAAGCTTTCCGAAGCGTTGGGTCTCAATTGAACTATGCACGACGCAACCTGCGTGGCCCCACCACAGTTGAACCAGCCCCGGCATGGCTACCGGTTTTCGGCCGACGCAGTGGCTCTCGCCGAGTTTGCTCAAGCGAGCGCCACGGACACCGTCCTGGATCTTTGTTCAGGCTGCGGTGTCGTTCCCATTCTCTTGTGGCAGCGCTCTCCGTTCCGCTATGGCGTTGGAGTGGAACTGGATGCGGAATTGACCACTCTAGCACGACGCAACGTCGCACAACTCCACCTCGAGAACAAGATCCGCATGGTAAAGAGGGACATCCGGTTTTTCGGCCCGGATGACCTTGAAGACATGTCTCCTGTAAGCCGGTTTGATCTGATCACCGCCAATCCACCCTACTGGCGTTCAGACGAGGGTCGGCTGAATCCGAACCTGCAAAAGGCTGCCGCACGTCACGAAATCTTTCTCAAGCTCGATGAGGTTTTCGCTGCCGCCCGGCGATTCCTGAAGCCGGGAGGCCGACTTTACCTGTCGCACTTGGAATCTAGAAAGCGCGAGATCCTGACTAACCTCGAGCGAACAGGCCTCGTGATCCGCAGGACCCAGAGCGTTTCTGGACTATCTGGCCGACTGCTCTTTGAGGCTCATCTCAATGAGAAAGCTTCGGGTCCCAACCTGAAGTTCAGCACGCCGCTGTTCCAGGCACCCTGTAGCATGCATTGTCACTCGTTGTGATTCACCCTATACTGAACTCACGGTCCTGAACTTCAGGTCGATTCGGGAGTTCGCGCGCTTAATGAGACGGCCATGAACTACAAATGCTTCACAGTTGGAGGCACACTGAGTCTACTGATTCTCATCGCCTCGGCTCTAGCCCAGACGGACGATCAGCCTGTGAGGCGTCGTAGCCGGGTGAATCGAAATTTTTCGGCTGACGATGCCGTTGAAATGAGTCGCGCGGAAAAAGGCCGGGATTTTGCTTTTGCGCGCCTCGTATATAGCGGAGGGTACGGATGGAGGTATGGTGCATGGACAACCGACGCACCCAAAGCAGATCTCACTTTCATTGCCGGCATCAAGCGGCTGACGAACCTCAACGTGCGAGAGCGAGAACTTTATCTGCCCCTGACATCGAAGGAGATTTTCAAGTACCCATTTCTGTACGCGGTCGAAGTGGGGTACATGCAACTCTCGCAGGAAGAGGCGGACATCCTTCGTGAGTACTTGCAGCGCGGTGGGTTTCTGGTGGTTGACGACTTTCATGGCACGTATGAATGGGCTAATTTCGAGGAACAGATTCGCAAGGTTTTTCCGACAAACAAAATTGAAGAGATTCCTCTTTCACACCCGGTTTTTCATTGCTTCTTCGATGTCGAAGCGCTTACGCAGGTGCCCGGAGCCCAGACGCTTTATAGTGGCGTCACTTATGAGAAGGATGGTTATGACGCCCACTTCCGGGGAATTTTCGACGAAACCGGACGTCTCATGGTGATGATCAATTTCAACTCAGATTTGGGCGATGCCTGGGAATGGGCCGACGTCCCGTACTATCCGGAGAAGTATTCATCCACAGCCTACCGTCTGGGGATCAATTACATCATCTATTCGATGACGCACTAAGGGATAGCCTTCGGAGTCCTTCAGGAAAACACCGGCCCCGAAGCCTGCATGCCTGCAGAATGACTAAACAAATCCGAATTCCCACTGAAGGGTTGAGCGTTCGGGTTTCGGCATTCTTTGGCCATTCGTGCTTAGTCACTAGTCATTCCGACCCCTGGGTGGGGTCATCCAGTAACCTGCTCGATCTGAATAGTTAGCCTTGTTATGGATTCAGTTTTTCAGTTCCTCTTCAACTATAAGTGGTTCCTCTTCCAGAAAGGCAAGCTCTCTTTCGAAAGCCGTTTGCCTGGCTGGTTGCTCTTGGCATTGGTTGCAGGCTGTGCTGCTGGCATATTTCTCCTTTATCGCGATCGTTTGAGCACAAGCAAAGGTGCAGCTCTGTCCTGGAGACGTCTGCCACTGCCCCTGTTACGAATTGCCATCCTGCTGTGTCTGCTGTTCGCCTTGCTTCGTCCTTCCTTGCACGTCGCAACCCTGCTGCCGCGCGAGAACATCGCGGCTCTGCTGTTTGACGACTCAGGCAGCATGACAATTCAGGACGCAGCCGGCAAAAGCCGCCTGGATGCAGTGAAACAGTTCCTGGATCCCAAACGAAGCAGTTTCCTGGCAGACGTCGAGAAAAAATTCCGCACGCGCACATTTCGATTCTCGAGAAACGCCCAAAAGCTGGAGTCGCCACAAACGTTGCAAGCTGATGGCACCGGCACCAGCCTGGAATCGGCGATTGACGATGTCATGAGAGAACTCGACGCCGCGCCTCTGGCCAGCATTGTGCTGTTCACGGACGGCGCGGACAACCGCTCCAAGAGTCTGGCGACGGTTCTCGGCAGACTGCAAAGCCGCAAGATCGCGGTGAACGTTTGCGCGGTGGGCAGCCCGGAGATTGAAAAGGATATTGAAGTGATCCAGGCCAGTGCCCCGCAATCCTCTCTGCCGGAGTCGATCACGACTGCGATTGTCTCTCTGCGAAGCAACGGCTATGCAGGCAAGAACGTGGTTCTGGAAGTGCGTGAAGACGGCAAGCTCGTGCAGTCCAAGCCTGTCGCGCTGATCCGAAACAACGACATCCAAACCGTGGAGCTGAATCTGGCTTCAAAAGGTAAGGGGCTCAAGGCGTATACGGTGTCGGTCGCTGTTCAGCCTGGTGAGCCCATCCAGCGCAACAATTCCCAGACGTTGCTGCTCAACATCGAAGACTCACGGCCCAAGATTCTCTACCTGGAAGGAACGCCGCGCTGGGAGTTCAAATTCATTCGCGCCGCCATTGAGCCGGACAGGAATCTTCAATTGCTGACACTGTTGAGGACCTCGGGAAACAAGTTTTACCGTCAGGGAGTCGAAAGCGAGGACAATCTGGCCGCGGGTTTTCCAGCATCGAAGGAAGATCTGTTTCAGTACAAGGGCCTCATTCTCGGTAGCATCGAAGCAACGTTCTTTTCTGCCGACCAGTTAAAGATGATTTCCGATTTTGCCAGCGAGCGTGGTGGTGGCTTCATCATGCTGGGGGGAAGAAATTCGTTTGATTCGGGCAAGTATGCTGCTACGCCCGTGGCAGATGTCTTGCCGGTGGTGCTTGGCCAAACCCAACCTTCCAGTTCGTTTGTGCTGGAACCGGTCAAGTTTCGCCTGACGCCCCATGGGCGTTCACACCTGGCCACGCGTCTCGACGTGGACGAAGGCGTCAACGACAAGCGCTGGAACGCGCTGCCGCAGCTTGAAGAATACAATTTCATAAGCACCGTAAAGCCCGGCGCCACGGTTCTGGCACAGGGCAGTGACCCTCGCCGTAGCATGATTCTATTGGCCGCGCACCGCTACGGTCGTGGGCGAGCGGCTGCATTGATGACAGGAAATTCCTGGGCCTGGCAAATGGACATGCCGCACGAAGACGACTCCCACGAAGTGTTCTGGCGGCAGATGCTGCGCTGGCTGGCTGGATCGGCGCCCGATCAGGTGGACCTTACTCTGGATCGAAATGTCATCCCGGACGGCGAGGTTGTGACTCTGGCGGTTGAAGTAAATGACCCGTCGTTCACCAAGCTGAACGACGCCCAGGTGACCGCCACCATCACACCACCAAGCAGCAAAGCCACGGAGATGACGCTGCAGTGGGTTGTCAAGAAAGATGGCATCTACCAAGGCGATTATCGGCCGGGGGAAAAAGGGACCTACCGAGTCCAGGTGACGGCGGTGCGACAAGGGAAGGAGGTAGGAAAGTCGGAGCGCTTTTTCACCGTTACCGACTCGAACCTCGAGTTTTTCAGTGCCGGTCAAAACCGCGAACTGCTACAGCGCATTGCTTCCGAAACCGGCGGCCGGTATTACAGGCTGGACAATGCAAAGCAGCTACCGGAAGAAATGACCTACGTCGAGCGGCCAAACTCCGTGCCGCAAATTCTGCCGCTCTGGGACATGCCCGTTCTGTTCGTCATTCTCTGCTTACTGCTCATTTGTGAATGGTTCTGGCGGAAACGCGAGGAGCTGGCGTGAGGGCATTTTCGATTGCCGATTTCCGATTGGCGATTTCGTATTCCGTATCCAGGTTGCGTGGGAGGCCGCTCTTGTATCGGCGTGTCCTGGGGTGGATTCAGAAAGTCAATGATCGTCATTCCGGCGAAAGCACGTCACTCCGGCGGATAGTAAGCCGGGGCCGGAATCCGGTAGGGCTGCCGCGACGAGAGTTCTGGATTCCGGCTTCCCCCGGAATGACATACTCGCCGCACTGAGATTGCAGATTTGAAATGATTCGACTCAATTTTATCTTTGCCGGATTCCTGCTTCTGACTGTGCAGCCCATGGCCGCACAGTCTTCAAGCTACGCGCTCATCGTCAGCAGCGCTTCAGGCAACAAGGAATTCAGGGAGAAGTTCTCGAACTGGTCGAGTCAGATGGTGCAAGTCTTGAAGGATGAGATGCGCATTCCACCCGAAAACGTCGTTCTCCTGACTGAGGATCCCAGCACAAATCCGGCCTTGGTCAATGCCAAGGCTACTAAGGCAGAACTCGCCAAGGCCTTCGATGGGCTGGTTACGAAAGTGCCCTCTGACGGCCAGCTCCTGGTTTTCCTCATCGGCCACGGCAGTTTTGACGGCGTTGACTACAAGTTTAACTTGGTCGGGCCCGACGCCACGGCAGCCGAGCTCAAGAGCTGGCTGGACCGTTTCGAGAAACGCCGGGTAGTGCTGGTCAGCAGCACACCGTGCAGCGGCATACTGACCAAAACCTTGAGCCGCAACGGGCGGGTTGTAATCACCGCAACCAAGAGTGAGTTTGAGAGCAACGATACGATCTTTGGCCAGTTCTTCGTTGAAGCGTTCAAGAACAAGGCTGCTGACACGGACAAAAATGCCGAAGTCTCCATGCTGGAAGCTTACCTCTACAGCGCGCAGCGGGTGGAGGCTTGGTACAAAGAGCAGGGTCGCCTGGCAACGGAGCACCCTCTGCTGGAGGACAGCGGCGACGCCACGGGTGTGGCTCGCCCCTCACCGGCCAATGGCGAGGGCCTGCTCGCTGCCAAAGTTTCGCTGCAAGCTCCTGCCACTGCACTGGCAGCTACCGGAGCAGCCTCTCCCGAATTGCAGGCGCTTGGCGTAGAGAAGCAGCGGCTGGAAGGAGCCATTCAGGACCTAAAGTACAAGAAGGCCACTGTGCCGGAGGCAGAATACAACAAGCAAATGGAAAGTCTGTTGATTCAGTTGGCGCAGACGAATCAGAAGATGATCTCAGCGACGAAGAAATGACGAGGCAACAGGACGTTGCCGCGGCGAGGCCAACACTCATGCCGCCTCGTACCTCTTCTGAAAGTCCCCTCCGTCGGAGGGGTGGCGCGTAGCGCCGGGGTGGGTTGGTTCCGTGTCCAAGAACCCCCTGAAGTCCCCCCTTGTCCAAGGGGGGACAATATTTTCATCGAACGTGGCGCCGCCGAGGCGGCATGAAAAACTCCCATGAAAGTGTGGTTTCTCGTAGTCGTACTCGGCATCTCTTCGGAGCCTAGTGCTTGAGGAGCTGCGACGCCGCTGGTGGAAGATGACGGCGAAATCCCCTTGGAGGGGTAAGGGCCGGCACGCCCTAGGGTGGGTAGCAATTTCGAAGCGACGACCCACCCCATCTGGCTTCGCGAAGGCGTCGCTATGCCAGCCACCTCTCCCGAGAGGGGATTTGCCAGAACGAACGATTCAGACGCGTCGCGTCTAACACGATGAAGAAACTTCTCCTGCTTGTCTCTATTGTGTCGGCCCTAAGTTTCTCGCTCTGGCTGGCGCGGCAGCTCGCGGATTCGGGCGCGACGCCGGAGACTGCCAGTCAGGCGTTTCTGCGTGGCGACTATGCCGACGCATTACGAGCCTATGAAACCCTGTCAGCCGTTCCAGGCAAGAGCCAGAACGAAAGCCGTCAGGGCTTGCTTCGGTGCCTGTTGATGACTGGGCAATATGAGCGAGTGGAGACACTCGCTACGACCTACCTCAAAGAATCCCCTGAATTACCCGATTGGCACTTCTTTCTCGGAAAGGCGTTCGTGCTGCGTGGCAAGCATGCCGAGGCAAAATCGGCCTTCGGGAAAGCAGCTCAGGCGCGGTCTCCGATCGCGATTGACGCACAATTGCAGCTCGGATTGTTGCTGAAGAGTGTGGGAGATTTTACCCAGAGCCGGGCGGTTTTCTCCGTGGTGTACGAACGTGCCAGTGCAGCCAGCGACCGGCTGGGCCTGGCGGCCCAGGCACTGCACCATCTAGAGCAATACAAGGACTCGAACCGTCTTTTCAAGCAGGTCACGGAACAGAACGCCAAGGACTTTGAAACCTGGGTGGCGTGGGGCAACCTGTTTTTGGAAAAGTACAACCCCGCAGAAGCAGCCTCTGTATTTGCCGACGTCTTGAAACTGAATCCCAAACACCCGGAGGCACTGCTGGGGCTGGCCCTGTGCCGCGGCGAGGGTACTGGTGAAGAAGTTGAGAGGCTCCTTGCCAAAGCCATGGAAGTGAATCCCAACCTCGAAGCGGCTCATGCGGCCAAGGCGCGGTTCGCTTTGCAGGCTGAGGCCTTCGACGACGCCGACCGTGCAATCTCCGAATGCTTCAAGATCAATCCACGCTCCCTCGAAGCCCACACTCTGAAGGCCGTGCTGCGCTTTGCCCAAGGCCAGGACACAGCCATGCAAGCAAGCATTCAGGACGCGTTGCAGATCAATTCAAAGTATGGGGAAGTTTTTGAAGCTGTGGGGCACTTTTGCGTAACACAGCGGCTCTACAAAGAATCGGTGGAGTTTTTCAAGAAAGCGATCGAGATCAATCCACGACTTTGGAAGGCCTATGCCGCCCTGGGCGCCAACCTGATGCGGGTCGGGGAGGAGAAGTTAGCCAAGGAGATTCTGGATCGTGGATTCGAAAACGATCCCTACAACGTTTGGACCTACAACACCCTCAAGCTCATCGATAGCTATGCGCATTTCGACGAATCGAAGACACCCAGCTTCAACGTTCGGTTGCATCAGAAGGAATCGAAGCTGCTGGCGAATTATGTGCCAGAGCTCCTGGAGGAGGCGTTCGAGACTCTTTCAAAGAAATATCAATTCACGCCGTCGAAGCCAATCTACTTTGAAATGTTTCCCGACCATGAAGACTTCGCCGTTCGGACGATGGGAGTGCCGGGCCTGGGAGCGCTCGGAGTCTGCTTCGGCCGAGGTGTGGTAATGGACTCGCCAAGCGCGCGCCCTAAAGGATCGTTCAATTGGGGCAGCACGCTCTGGCACGAGTTCGCTCATGTGGTCACGTTGCAAGTCACCGATCACCGGGTACCACGCTGGTTCACGGAGGGCATCTCCGTCATGGAAGAGCATCGCGCCAAGCCGGGCTGGGGCGACGACCTGAATCTGGAAATTGTGCGTGCTATCAAGGAAAAGAAACTATTACCTATTGCCGAATTGAATCGAGGCTTCCTCAGGCCGCAATCTCCAGGACAGCTTCAACTGTCGTACTTCCAGGCAGGACAGGCCTGCGATTTCATCGAAAAGGAATTCGGCTTCAAAGCAATCCTGAAAATGCTGGATCTATTCAAGACAAGAGCGAGTCTCACGGAAACTCTAAAGCAGGCACTCAACCGGACGCCAGCTCTCTTCGATGAGCAGTTCAACGCATACATTGACAGTCAGTATGCCAGGAGCACAGCGGCCGTCGACTTCTCGATCCTGGAAAAACGGGAGCTGCTGCAGGATCCAAAGAAGCTTGAATCGGTTCTGGCCGAACAACCAGACAATTTCTTTGCCAACCTCAAACTCGCAAGCTATCATCGAAAAGAAGGTGAGCACGCCAAAGCCGTCGGGTATCTCAACAAGGCCAAGAGCATCTTTCCTGGTTACGTCGAGTCCGACAATCCATACAAGCAGCTCAGCGAGATTTACAAGGAACAGGGCCGCTTGCCCGAGGCGGCTGCTGAGTTGCAGGCATTGACAGCCATCCACGACAGCGATTTCGACTCGTTGAAGCAACTGGCCCTTTGGCTCAAAGAGCTGAATAAGCCCGAGGAAGCCCGGCAAGCTTTGGAAAGGGCAATGTTCATGTATCCTTTCGATCCCGAATCGCACCAAGTCCTCGCCGACCTGGCCCGGGCCGCGCGAGATCATCGAGTCGCGCTCCGAGAGTATCGGGCACTATTGGCACTCGACCCGCCAGACAAAGCAATGGCGCATTTGAGTGTCGCCAGTATCTTGCTCGAATTGGGCCGGAAACCAGAAGCCAAGAGGGAAGCACTGGCTGCTTTGGAGATTGCACCCGGATTCGAACCGGCTCAAGAGTTGCTGTTGAAGACACTAGAGTCGGAGTCCCGGTAGAGTTCTTGGAAGACTCGAATTGCCGGCGCTTTAAGACAGGAATGACGAATGCCTAAGCACGAATGACTAAAGAAGTCCGAAGCCCCAATGAAGAAGCCTTCTTTCGGGCTTCGTCATTCATTCGTGCTTAGTCATTCGTCATTGTTCAACACAATGTCCGATGCTCAGACAGCTCCTTATCTCAAGGATCACGAAGTTAACATCAACAGCGCTCACCTGGACACACACCCTATGAACTTCAACGCTAATCCAGCCGCCACTTCCGTCAGTCTCGAACCCGCAGAATCTGAGGTTGCCATTCTTGAGAAACTGAAGATCGCCCACGAAAAAATTCTGAAAGAGATTCGAAAGGAAATCATCGGGCAGGACAGCGTTGTCGAACAGGTGCTCACTTCCCTGCTGGTTGGAGGCCATTCCATCATTACCGGTGTGCCAGGCCTCGCCAAGACGCTGCTCATCAAGACCATCGCGAGCGTCACCGATCTGAATTTCAAGCGTATCCAATTCACGCCCGACTTGATGCCGGCAGACATTACGGGGACTGACATCATCGAAGAGGACCACACCACCGGCCATCGAACTCTGGTGTTCGTCAAAGGCCCTATCTTCACCAACATCCTCCTGGCTGACGAAATCAACCGCACACCACCCAAGACACAATCGGCGTTGCTGGAAGCCATGCAGGAATACAGCGTCACGGTTCAGGGAACCACGTATCAGCTGGGGCGGCCATTCTTTGTCCTTGCCACACAGAACCCAATCGAGCTGGAGGGTACCTATCCGCTGCCGGAAGCTCAGCAAGACCGGTTCATGTTTAACATCGTTATCGAGTATCTCTCAGAGGACGAAGAGATCGCGGTGGTCAATTCCACGACGGGGAACCGGCAGGCCCAATTTGAGCCCGTGGTGACGGGTCGGGACATTCTGGATTTTCAGCGTGTTATTCGCCAGATTCCTGTAGCTGAATCGGTGGTGCGTTACGCCGTTAACCTGGCACGCGCTTCGCGGCCTTCCGACAAGTCGGCACCCGACTTTGTCCGCTCCTGGGTAAATTACGGCGCCAGCCTGCGGGCTTCGCAGTTTCTAATTCTGGGCAGCAAAGCTCGAGCTGTATTGCAGGGGCGCTACAACGTTTCGATCGAGGATATCCGACATCTCGCTTTCCCAGTGCTTCGCCATCGAATCCTCACGAACTTCCACGCCGAATCAGAACAGGTGGATTCGAACAAGATCATTCAGAAGTTGATCGACACCGTGCCCGCACCGAAGTCGGGGATTCACGGGTAACGATAGGTTTTAGGTGTTAGGTGCCAGGTGCCCGACCTAGCACCTGACACCTGGCACCTGGCACCTATTTTATGGCTTCGCCTCAAGCCTCCACTTCCAAGTTTCGCTTTCTTGATCCCACCGTACTCTCCAAGATCGGTAGCTTGGAACTCATCGCGCGCACCGTCGTGGAGGGCTTTGTCTCCGGCCTGCATCAGTCCCCTTACCTCGGTTTCAGCGTCGATTTCGCCGAGTACCGGCAATATATGCCGGGCGACGACATCCGCCGTATCGACTGGAAGGTGTACGGCCGCTCCGACCGTTACTACATGAAGGAGTACGAAGGCGAAACCAATACCAACGTCTACTTGCTACTCGATATCAGCGCGTCGATGGGTTACAAATCGGGAGCCCTATCCAAGATTGAGTACGCATCTTACCTGGCCGCATCTCTCGCCTATTTTGCCCAGCAGCAAAAGGACAGCGTGGGCTTGGTCACCTTCGACGAGAACTTGGTTGACAAGCTGCCCGCGCGTTGCCGTCTGGGGCACATCTCGAGGATTCTTCACATCCTTGACAAGGTCAATCCGACTTCAAGCACCGAATTTCACAGGCCGCTCCTCGCGTTGGCAGAGACATTCCACCGCCGTGGCATCGTTGTCTTAATTTCGGACCTGTACGCTCCTGCCGACGACATCATCCGCAGCCTGCGGCAGTTCCGTTACCGCGGCAACGACATGGTGGTGTTCCACGTTCTGGATCAGCAAGAAAAGGAGTTCAAGTTTTCGAAAGCGTTCCGTCTTGAAGACATGGAAACCAAGCGGGAAGTGCTGATGGTTCCCGAGGAGGCTCGGGGAGAGTATTTGACTCAACTCAGTGTTCACATTGAGGCAATCAAGAAAGAGTGTGGCGCCTTGGGCATCGACTATCTGTTGCTCGACACTTCTCGACCGCTCGACTATGCGCTGTATTCATACCTGGCCACACGGCGTAAGTCGATGTGAAGTTTGCTTGTAAGGAACGCCCGCCGTGGCGTTCCCTTAATTCCTTGCGACGGCCAGAGGGAACGGCACGGCGGCCGTTCCCTACCGAATTGTTTGCAATCCGCGCTCACCCTGGTCAGCCCGTAGCCGACACTGTTTATGCAATTTCTGAATCCCTGGTTCTTGCTTGGTACGCTGACGGTAGTCGGGCCGATCCTTGTCCATCTAATTCGCAAGGACGATTCGCGAAAGATCCCCTTTAGCTCCCTGATGTTCGTGACGCGATTGCCGAAGAAGTCCCTCCGACGGCAATCGTTACGACACCTGCTGCTTTTGCTGCTACGGATCGCCGCCCTCATCTTCCTGACTCTTGCTTTTTCCCGTCCGTTCCTGGTCTCGAAAGTCGCTGCACCGCTTCATTCCTCGAGCGACAGGTCTTCGGTCGTTCTCCTCGACAACTCGTTTAGCATGCAGTTTGGAAATCGTTTCGAGAAGGCCAAGGTGCGAGCACTGCAAGTGTTGGATGGGTTGTCAGGTGCCGACACCGTTCAAATCGTCGCGTACTCCGACACAACCACCGTCCTGAACAACCTTCAGACCGATCGATCGGCTCTGCGTTCTTTGGTTCAGAATCTACGACCCAGCCACCGCAAGACGAACCATCTCGGAGCTTTGAAACTCGCCCAGCAACTTCTGGCTTCGGCACCCAACGACCGGCTGGAGATTCACTGGATCAGTGATTTTCAACAATCGGGCTGGGCGGAGAGTGCCGAAGAGACGACGCTGATCGAAGGCGTCACGATACAACCCTTTGATGTGGCTGAAGACAAAGGCGGCAACTTGAGTGTCAACCAACTGAGGCTGAGCCATGTGGTGGAGAACGACACACCGCAGACGCGCGCATCGGTCCAGGTCATTTCCTCAGCGATGAGCGCACCCACTTCTGCCAGAGTCGTGCTGGAATTGAATGGAAAGAGGGCGCAAGACAAGGAGCTGGCGCTCGGAACGGATGATTCGAAGTTGGTTGAGTTCAATCCCTTCAACCTTCCTCCGGGACTTTCCAAGGGCGAGATCAGGCTGGAACCTTCCGACGGTCTGGCTGCCGATAACGTCTATCACTTTACGTTGAACAGCCTGCGGAAGGTGAAGCTGCTGTTGCTCCATGAGAAAGGCACGCAGGACAGTTTCTATATTGCCAAGGCGCTATCTGCCACGAAGGACTCGCCCTTTCAGGTGGAGTTGCAGGACGTCAGCCAGGGAGATGCACTCGATCTCACCAAGTTCTCAGGCGTCGTCGTGAGCAATGTGAGTCGTGTCCCAGCCAAGCTGGCTGGATCAATTGCGGAGTTCGTGCGCGGCGGCGGCGGCCTCATCATCGCGTTGGGGAACCGCACGCGTAACAACAATCTCAGTGAGACTCTGGAGAAGGTGTTGCCTGCCAGCTTGGGAAAAGCCAGCACCGGTACTGACAGCAAAACCCATTTCATTGGCGAGATGCAGAAGCAACATCCGGTCTTCCAGGGATTCCAGCCCGTACACCACTCCTACTTCATGACGACTCCGTTTTCTGGTGTGGTCCAGGCGAAACCGCAACAGGCCAGCGTTGTGTTAGCCAGCCTGGAAGACGGAACGCCTTTGCTGATCGAACAAACGGTTGGAAAGGGCCGCAGCTTGCTGTTCACCTCCTCGCTCAACATGGACTGGAACGACTTGCCGCTGAAGTCCGTGTTTTTGCCCTTTCTGCATCAACTGGTGAAATACAGCACCCACCACGACGAAGAACAGAGCGCCTTTGCTGTCGGCGAGGTCGTTCCCTTGAGCACGCTGAACCCCATGCTGGGGAAAGCCCTTAACAAGCTTTCGGGAACGCTGGGAGCATTCAGCCAGTCCTGGCAAGTAACCACCCCCAAGGGGGACAAAGCAGATCTGGCCGATGCAGACCTCCTGAAGTCCCCGTTTTTTCAGCTTGAGGAACCCGGATTTTACTTGAGCCAGGTTCATAATTTCGACAATGCGGTGGCCGTCAACGTCGTGGCGGCTGAGTCGGATTTGAAGAAAGTCGCACCGGACAAGATTCTGGCGTCGCTTCGAAGAGTAGGCCGAACGAATACGGCAGCGACCCCAATTGCCGAAGCAACTCACGATCAGCAGGAGGCTTGGGAGAGCAAGCAGCGTGTCTGGTGGTATCTGCTGCTGCTCGCTTTCTTGGTTTTGCTCGTTGAGAGTTTCTTGTCCAACCGCTACTATAAAGGGGTACATTCGTAAGGGAATGACTGTGGTGGAATGACTAATGACGAAATCCGAATGACTAAGGAATGTCGAATGACGAAGATTTGCTCCACTCGATTAGGGTTTCGTCATTAGTCATTGATTCGTCATTGGTGCTTCGTCATTAGTCATTCATCTGTGTTGTGCCAAAACCGCAAGACCGCCAAGATTGAGTAGGCGAGCCAGGGGAGGTACCAGCCATGACTCAGGAATTTCGACAACTTCAAAGCAAGATCGGCGAAGTTCGGAAGCGCCTGAAATGGATCACCGCCGCCAAGGGGCTTGCCATCGCGCTCGCGCTGAGCCTGGTTGTTTTGATCATCGCTGTTTACTGCGCTGACCACTGGAATTACAGCGACCGGGCAGTGACAGTGGCACGCCTGTTTTCAGTACTGGCGATTGCGGGTATCTTCGGCTGGTTTCTCGTTCGGCCGTTGCTCAAACGGATCGAGGACGTCCGAGTGGCTCGCTACATCGAAGAACGGCATCCGGCTCTTCAAGACCGTCTGGTTAGCGCCGTCGAATTGGGCAGCCGCGAGGTGTTAAGTGCCAAGCCAAACCCCATCCTGCCGCTGCTGCTGCGAGATGCACTCAGCCGTTGCCGTAACATTCAAGCCAAATCACTCTTCAACCCGCGCGAACCGCTGCGTTCCAGCGCGATTGCGTTGGCTCTGATTCTCTTCTTTGTTCTGCTCCAGGTGTTTGGACCGGAATACTTCCAGTACGCCACGCTAAAGCTCTACGCGAACTGGTTCACCCCTCAAGCGGTGTCTCTCTACAGCATCGAGATTGAACCCGGGAACGTTCAGGTGCGCAAGGGTTCCGACCAGCTTGTCACCGCGCGACTGATTGGCTTTGACTCTGGCCCCGTTCAGCTCTACTCACGCCGGGAGAATAGCCCCTCGTGGGACAAGAATCCCATGGACCCACAGAGGGGTTCCAACCAGTTCGGCTTCCTTTTCCTCGATATCAGCGAGAAGGTCCGCTATTACGCGCAGTCGGGAAATGTCCGCTCGGGAGAGTTTTCCATCGCAGTGAGCGATACCGCCCGAGTGGAGAAGATCGATCTAACCTACAACTTCCCTGCCTACACTGGCTTGCCTCTTCGCAAAGAGGAAGACGGTGGAGAGATTGCGGCCTTGAAAGACACGCGGGTCGATGTCCAAGCTCAGACGACCATCGACGCTGCTTCAGGCAGAATCTTGCTTCAGGATGGCAGCGCCATCCCAATGCGCAAGGTCGGTGAGAAGCAGTTTGCCGGCGTGGTTGAAGTCAAGAAAGACTCGTCCTACAAGATCGAGCTGACAGACTTTGCGAAGAATGCCGCCGTTGGTTCCCACGAATACCCGATTACAGCCCTCGATGATCAGCCACCGTTGATTTCATTCTCCAAGCCGGGCCGCGACAAGAAAGTGACCCAACTGGAAGAAGTTCTGGCGGAGGTCAAAGCGAACGACGACTTTGGACTGAACTCTCTGAAGTTCCACTACACAGTGAATGGCGGCAAGGAGAATGTGGTCGATTTCTTCCAGCGCAGCAAGGGCGAAGCACCGAAGACACTTTCCGGAACGCACACGTTCTTTTTGGAAGAGTTCAACCTCGAACCTGGCGACGTCGTGAGCTATTACGCCAAAGCATCGGATGCTCGCACCACCAGCACGAGCGATATCTATTTTTTGGAAGTGCGCCCGTTTGGGAAAGAGTACTCCCAGGCCCAGATGGGGGGCGGCATGGGCGGGGGTGCCGGCGAAGCAGGGTCGGTGCTCTCCACACGCCAGAAGGAAATCCTGGCCGCAACGTGGCGTTTAGTACGCGATCAGAAGACCTTCAAGAAAGGAGAATACTCGGAGAATCTGAAACTCGTCGCTTCTCAACAACAAAAGTTGCAGCAGCAGACGAAAACCCTTTCGGAACGCATTCAGCGCCGAGCCCTCACCACGCGTGATCCTGAATTCCAAAAGCTTTCCGAGAACCTCGAGAAAGCCTTGGAGGCTATGACTCCGGCCCAGCAGATGCTGTCCCAGGAAAAGCCGAATGATGCACTCACACCAGAACAGACAGCGCTGAACTATCTGATGCGCAGCGAGGCTTACTTCCGGAAAATCCAGGTGGCCTTTGGCAACAATGGGGGTGGCCCGGGCGGTGCAGCAACAGGCGCCCAGGAGCTGGAGAACCTGTTTGAGCTCGAATTGGACAAACTAAAGAATCAGTACGAGACCCAGCAGCAACGCAATTCCATGCAGGCCGAAAACCAGGTGGATGAGGCTCTGCAAAAACTGAAGGAGCTCGCCCAGCGGCAGCAGCAACTCAACGAAAGGCGGCGACAGCAACCCGGCACTCCCGGTGGGTCCCAAGGTGGCAGCCAGTCGGAGCAGCAGCAGATCCAGGAAGAGGCAGAAAAGCTGGCACGGCAGTTGGAACGCTTGTCACGCGAGAAAGAGAATGAAGAGATGTTGAATGCCAGCCAGCGCTTGAAGCAGGCCGCCCAGGAAATGCGGAACTCGGGAAGCGACGCTCCAACCGGCGGCACGCAGAACCGCGGCTTGCAAGCACTCAGCCGCATGAATGACGCCCGTCGCATGATGGAGAATCAACAGCGCAGCAATCTGGCTGACGATCTGAAACAGCTTCGCGCAGATGCCCAGCAGGCTGGTGAGCAACAGGAGAAGATTCAGCAAGCTTTGGACAAGTTGTCTCAGGAATCGCCGGGCAACGGTAATAATGGCAGTCAGCAAGCCAACTCCCCCGAACAGATGATGAAGCAGTTTCAGAAGGCCCGTCAGATTCTTCAGGAGAAAGCTGAGTTGAACAAAGCGCTGAGCGGGATCGAGCAGGATCTGTTCGGCTCAGCGCGCAAAGCTGCCACACAACAGAAGTCGGCTTCGCAGCAGCTACAGTCGGCGGGCAATTCCATGCGCGACCAGCGCATTCAAGACAGAGTTACCCAGAGCGGGCAAATGATCGCGCGTGGGTTGCTGGACCTTGCCAAAGAGAGGGAACGCAGCATCAAGGGATCGATCGACGACGTAAAGCAAAAGATCGATTCGGCTGAAAAGGGGATGGGCAGTGCCCCCAGTGATTCCAATTCGCCAGAGGAGCGTTTGAGCAGAGCTCTGAACCAGACCGGTGATTTGCGCGAGAACATCGAATCGCTGAGCCATCGCATGAAGGCCCTACGGCGCGGTCAGGAGCGTTCTCAGTCCGTTCAAGCTGAACGCGGCAAGCCTGGAAAGCCTGGCGAACAACCAGGGCAGGACTCACAAGGCAAGGAGGGCGAGGGTCAGCAAGGACAGGCCTCCGACAAGCCCGGCCAGCAGAAGGGAGAAAATGGCAAGGGTTCGAAAGACGGCGGACAACGCGCGAGTGCCCAAGGCCAATCTGGCCAACAGGGTGAAGGCAATTCGCCCGGCCAGAACGGAAGCCCTTCATCTCAAAATGGGCAGGCAAACGCCAATGCGAATGGTGGAGCACGCGGCGGCAGCAGTCCCCGAGGGGAGAATTCGCAGAACTCTGGCCGCAACGGGGAGCGCCAGAACTATGGAGAGAACTATCGCGGCGAGGGTGCCATCAATTTTGGTGACTACACCCTGGAACCGCCGTCGATCAATCCACAACAGGCAAGGCAGTTTGAAAAAGAGTTTGATCTACGAATGAAGGAAGCACAGGACCTTAGCAAAAACCTGCGCGATCGACAGGACATGGCAAAGCAAGTCCAGGACATGCTGGAGCGAATGAAGCAAATGAAATCAAAAATGCTTCATGATGAGCAGGAACTCGAAAGGCTGCAGAGCAGCGTCATCGAAGGCTTTCGCCAGCTCGAACTGGATCTCAGCAAGCAACTGCAACAGGTAATTTCCCGCGAAAATCTTCACTTGGCGAAGGACGAAGATGTACCCGAGGCGTACCGTCGACAGGTGGAGGAGTATTACAAGGCGCTGTCGAAGAGGAATTAAGGGAACATCGACCCTGCAGAAAGCGTCCCGGCTTGCTTCGCTGTGTAACTGACGAACGGATGTAGGAGGCCTTCATGCGCAAGACTTCGAGGATTGCCTGCTGGGCCGCGATTTCTGTTTTAGGCAGCAGCCTCAGCTTGATCGGTCCTGTGGCGGCGCAAGAGAATCCACCACAGACCGCGTCACGGGCCAATCTCCCACCGTCGCCCCTTGAAGCCTTTGCTGCTCGATCAACCGCGAAAGTCGTCTGGTCTAAGAGCGTCGGCCGGCTCGAAAGCAAGGGTGCTCGGGCCACGATCACGGCCTTGGTTGTTGAGGACGTGACGAGTTCGCCAAGTTTGATGCGTGGCCTCCGCATTGATCTCGCTCACGGAGAAGAGAGTCCGGGTTGTGACTGGAAAAGCTGGGCCTGGAACATCATGTGCGAGCGGCCCAACGCTGCGGTGTACGTTGAAGAAGCTCAGCTCCAAGAAGTCCGCAAGGGCCTGGAACGCGGCGCCGCAGGGTGGGGTCCTATGGAATCTATTTCCCAGTACGAGAAGCGTGTTAATTCCGGGTCCGGCATGATACTGCTGGAAAAGGGACTGATCGTCTGTGGTTATCAGTTTTCAGATCGCGAGCCCAAAGACTTAGCCGCACTGCTCACAAAAGGCATCGAAGAGCTGAAGGCTGCACCCCAATCTACCGCAACGCAAAATTGATCTCTATATTCAGTGCGACGTCGACTGGCTCGCCGCTACGAGTTCCAGGTCTGAACTTCCATTTCTTAAGCGCCTCGACGGCGTTCTCGTCCAGACCCAATCCCAACCCGCGCAGCACCTTCAGGATCTCAATCGAGCCGTCCTTGCGGACGATGGCCGACAAGACGACACTCCCTTGATACCGTGCTCGCCGCGCATCCTCTGAATAGTTGGGCTC